>OGFC01000245.1_pt1 | contig 56450 bp, 56 predicted proteins | sample 1570841 | NCBI WGS metagenome assembly OGFC01 (sample SAMEA2582137, study PRJEB24529) | metagenome | biome: Human gut stool | place: China | collected 2011 | reverse complement strand
AACAAGGCAGTCCTTACCGCCGACAAGCGGTATTTAGCTGCAGCGTGTTACACAGGGATGGGGAAAAATAACTTAACCTGTTAAAAGCATAAGAAAAAACGCTTCTAGCAAGCGGTTGAGCTACGGAAAGGCCGGGGCTTTTGCGAATGAATACCATGTGAATGGATTGTATTATGTATATAGTTTCTCATAGACCAACCTCTCCTTTTTTTGTATCTACAGTGTAGCATATATCCTGTCGGAAATACAGAAAAAACGAAAAACCAGAGTATGAAAAAATATTTCTCATTTCAGCGTTGGCATCATGTATTTGCTCTATATATTGTATAACGAATATGATACGTCCTGTATGATGATACAGCTTCGTTTTTACTTTCCATACCGTTTGCTTTTAAGGGATTAAGAAAATTTAGGTGTTTGAAAAAAGAATCCGTATATATGAATGCTATTGCTTCCTGATTATGCGATTGATAGGTTGATAGTATCAGGAATATGATTACGAATGAATCATTATAAGGAAGAATAACAAGATAAAGCGCAGGAAACGTACAATCCCTCTCTTATCTGAAAATGTCTTACTGCTCTGAACTTCTGGAAAAAGTCAAATTATCACTTTACTTTCACCATTTCCCCATGATATAATCAGTAAACGGGTAGAAATCTCTACTCCCCGCTCTATACATAACGGATATAGGGCCTAAAGACCACGAGGAGGTGTACAGAATGAAAAAATACGAAATCATGTACATCGTGAACGCATCCCTGGATGATGCAGCACGCACTAAACTGATGGACAGTTTCCACAAGATTATTACTGACCACGAGGGTACTATCGATAAGGTAGACGAATGGGGCGTGAAAGAGTTCGCGTATGAAATCAATCACATGAAAAAAGGCTACTATGTTGTAGTAAATGCAACTGCCAACAACGAAGGAATTCACGAATTCGAGCGTCTGGCACGTATCAACCACAGCATCGTACGTTATATGATTATCAAAACTCAGGACGAAGAGTAAGACTTAGGAGGATGGACATATGATCAATAGAGTCGTATTAGTCGGTCGTTTAACGAAAGATCCTGTCTTGCGTAAGACTGCAAATGGTGCATCTGTTGTTTCTTTTACTGTAGCATGTACCCGCCGTTTCAAGCAGGAGGGACAGCCGGATGCTGATTTTATCAACACGGTTGCCTGGAATAAAACTGCGGATATCGTAGCACAGTATACACATAAAGGTTCACTGGTCGGCGTGGAAGGAAGAATCCAGACACGCAGCTATGATGATCAGAGTGGTAAACGCGTTTATGTAACAGAAGTTGTCGCAGACAGTGTACAGTTTCTGGAAAGCAAAAGCGCTGCTGCAAGCAATGCGAACAGCAATGCCTATGTACCTGACTATGAGCAGGGAAGCAATCAGGGCTACCAGAGTGACAACAGCAGCTCCCAGTCCTACTCCAATGACTTTACAAGCAGCGATACACTGGATATCGCAAGTGATGATTTACCATTTTAATGGTAGAAAGGAGATTTTCTATGGCATTCAAAAAACAGCGTATGGGACGTAAAAAAGTATGTTACTTTACGAAAAATAAAATTGAAAGCATCGACTACAAGGATATTGAATTATTAAAAAGATTCATTTCTGCAAACGGAAAAATCATTCCAAGACGTGTAACAGGTACACGTGCAAAATATCAGCGTATGCTGGCTACTGCAATCAAGCGTGCACGCCAGATGGCTTTACTGCCTTACGTAAGCGAATAATATCGCAATTTCACTCCATCTGTCGCAGGATGGAGTTTTTTCATAGCTGTATCCCTGCACAGGGCTGCAGGAGCATTGCTGAGGCACAGCAGAGAAAGGAAGCAGAGGGTATGAACAATCAGACACGCAAGATAACAGAAGGGGCGATGATGTGCGCCATTGTCGGACTGCTTCTGTTTATCAACCGGCAGCTTGGCAATATGCTGGAATATTTTATGTATTGGGTATTGACCTTTCCCATTCTTGTCTATACGGCAAAATACGGAGTGCGCAATGCACTGGTTCCCTCTGTCAGCATGCTGCTGCTTTCCTTCATGATCAGCTCACCTACAACGATCTTCTATCTCTTTAGCTGCATCGTTGTGGGACTTGTATATGGTGGTGGGGTGAGAAAAGGCTGGAAGAACGGTACGCTGCTTGTTTTCAGCGGTATCTTCACATTCTTTTCCTATCTGGTCACAACCGTTTTGCTTGCGGCTGTATTCGGGTATGATCCGGCAGAGGATATCGAGCTGGTGAAAACCATACTGGAGCTTATGAACATCCATACCGGAATCGATCTCATGAAAACCGTAACGATCATCGTCGTTTTGGTGGCTGTTCTCATGAGCGTGCTGCAGACGATGTGCATCCATATGATCGGCAACATCCTGCTTTCCCGGCTGCATATCAGGGTACGCCCGATGAACAATATTCTCAGTATTCGCGCTCCGAAATGGAACGGATGGCTGATTCTTGTCATTTGGGTTCTATTTTACAGTAGAAATGTGCTAAAATTAAACCAGGAAGCTTCGACTATACTGCTGGGGGCCTACCTTGTCTGCAAGGTCTATGCAATCGCCTGCGGAGCGATGTGCCTTATGGGACTGCTGGTGCTGCTGCGTAAGCGCGCACTGGTGTTTCTGTTGATGATTGCTGTGTTTGTGCCCTATGTACAGGATGTGATTGCCGTAATCGGCATTGCGGATATCCTGTTTCTGCTGAGAGATAAAATGAAACGAGGTGTCATAAATGGATCGTTTGGAAAATTTTAAGGTTCAAATCGCGATTATTCTGATTGCGGAAGCTGCTGCATTATTTGTCCTGTATATGGCCGGGATTCCGGGTCTTCAGATTCTACCCATGACGATTCTGTTGATTTTGAATATCCTTGTCATTGTATGGATCGTATTAAAGTATGAGCGTGATAAGGAACAGCGTGATATTGATATCTCCCATATTCTGGGACATGACGCCAAGGATGCCCTGTCCTTTGGTGAGGTCGGTATCATCACGTACGATGAGCAATACAATGCGACATGGATCAATGAGTTTCTGGAGGAGCGTGCTGTTAATGTTGTCGGGAAAAAGCTGACCAGCTGGATTCCGGAGATTACAGATCTTTTCAACGGTTCTGTGGACGAGCTGACGGCAAGTGATCCGAATGGGGAATATGTTTATGAGATTGCCCGTAAGGAAAACGGACAGGTGCTGTTTGTACGGGATATCACCAAGCTGGAAACCATAACAGAGCGGTTCAAGAAGGACAGTGTCGTTGCCGGATTGCTGCAGCTGGATAATTATATGGAAATTCAGCAGTATGAGGATGAAGGAACCATGGCTACCATCAATACGCAGCTGCGTCAGCCACTGGTGGAATGGGCAGGACGCTACGGGATGTTTATCCGGCGTCTGCGCTCCGATCGTTTTCTTGTCATTTTGAATGAGGCGATTTTTGAACAGGTTGTACAGGATAAATTTGACATTCTGAACACAATACGTAAAAATGCTGAGGATATCGATGTATCCATAACCCTGAGTATGTCGTTTGCCCGTGGTACGGATGATTTCCGCCTGCTGGATACGATGGTGAATGATCTGCTGGAGCTGGCACAGAGCCGGGGCGGTGATCAGGCAGCCGTCAAGAGATATGGCGAGAGCGTGAAGTATTTCGGAGGAAACAGTGAGGCCCGGGAAAAACGTAGCAAGGTACGTGTTCGTGTGATGTCACAGGCGATTAAGGAAGCCATCATGGAAGCGAACCGGGTGTTTGTGATCGGGCATCAGAACATGGATTTTGACTGTATGGGAAGTGCCCTGTGCATGTCACGGCTGGCTGCTGCCTATGGGAAGGAAGTCTATGTCGTATCGGATAGCGGCGGTATTGAGCCGCAGCTAAAAGAAGCTATGAAGCTGTATATGGACAAGCTGGAGGGCCGGCACCGGTTTATCAGTGATCCGGATGCCAGCAAAATGATTGAAAACGATGATCTTCTGATTGCCGTCGATCATCACAATCCGAAACAGACGGGGGCACCGCTGACACTGGCAGAGGCAAACCGCATCGTGGTTATTGATCATCACCGCAGAAGTGAGGACTTCATCGGGAATCCACTGCTGGTGTACGTGGAATCCAGTGCAAGCTCTGTATGCGAGCTGGCAACTGAATTCCTGCCATATCAAAACAATAAGGTAAATCTGAGTGAGGAAGAGGCAACGCTGATGTATGTCGGTATTCTGGTGGACACCAACCGCTTTAAAACAAGAACGGGAAGCCGTACGTTTGAAGCTGCTGCCTATCTGAAAAATCTGGGTGTGGATCCCATCACGGCAGAGAATCTTCTGAAAGAGGATTTTGATGATTTTGAAGCAAAGACAGAGGTTATGAAATATGCTAAGCAATATGCGGACGGTATTCTGATCGCCGCAGTAGATAACAACCATGTGATCAATCGAACGCTGATGTCTCAGGTGGCAGACAGTCTGTTGAATATCAAGGATATGGAGGCAAGCTTTGTCATCGGCAATATCGAGGATGGCAGAGTGGCGGTTTCTGCCCGCAGTAAGGGGAAAATCAACGTACAGATTATTATGGAGAATATGCACGGCGGCGGACATTTCACGATGGCTGCCCTGCAAAGAGAACAAACGACGGTGAAGGCCGTACAGCAAGAACTGAAACAGATGATAGATGCCTATCTGGAAGAAAACGAGGAGGACGACGAAGATGAAAGTGATACTGCTAAGTGATGTGAAAAAGCTGGGTAAGAAAGGGGATATCGTAGAGGTCAGTGACGGCTACGGAAGAAACTTTCTACTGAATAAAAACCTGGCGGTAATGGCAACAAAGAAAAGCATGGAGATTCTGGATGAACAGAACCTGCAGCATGATCTGGAAGAAAAACAGAAGGAAGCGGATGCGGAGGACTTGAAGAAGCAGCTTGCGAAAATCACACTGGAATTCCATGTGAAAACAGGGGAAGGCGGACGTGTGTTCGGCAGTGTTTCCACAAAGCAGATCGTGGCACAGCTGCATGAAAAATACGGCATTCATGTGGACAAGAGAAAGGTCATCGACAACGATGCCATCACCTCTCTTGGCTATACGGATGTCAAGGTGGATCTTTACAGAAATAAGGTAATCGGAACCATTCGTGTTCATGTGAATGGATAGGAGGCTTTATGAGTAGAGAATTGCCACATAGTACCGAGGCGGAGCAGTCCATTCTCGGTGCAATGATGATTTATCCCAGCGTAACCAGTGTTGTATATGATCAGGGTCTGGACGCGCGTGATTTTTATCTGGATATCCATCAGCGTATATTCTCTGCCATGATGGATATCACGGACAGCGGAAAGCCGGTGGATGTCACAACCCTGATTGCCCGTTTGCAGGATATTGAGCAGCTGAATCTGGTAGGTGGAGCTGACTATATCATCAAGCTGAGTGATACGGCGATATCCAGCGCCAACAGTGTGTATTATATTGAAATGATCAAAAGCAGAGCGCATCTGCGACGCTTAATCGAAGCAGCCGAGCAGATTGCCGAGGACGGCTTTGATACGGCAAATGATCTGGATGAAATCATGGACAAGGCGGAACGGGATATTCTCGGAGTAACCCGCAGCCGCCGTGCCACCGATTTCAAGAGCAGCCGGGAGGTTGTTTCCAACGTGATGCAGGAGCTGATTCGTCTGCGTTCCAGTGATAACCGTGTAACCGGAATCAAGACCGGCTATACGGATCTGGACCGCATGACAAACGGCTTTCAGCGTGGGGATTTGATTATTCTTGCGGCTCGTCCCGCAATGGGAAAGACCGCCTTTGCGCTGAATCTGGCGTTGAATGCTTCCTTTTACAATCCCGGAGCGATTGCCATTTTCTCACTGGAGATGCCGGCGGAGGCGTTGATGAAGCGTATTCTGAGTGCCAAATCCGCAGTGGAATCCAATAAGCTGAGAAGTGGTGCCATACTGGATGATGAATTCAGCAAGCTGAATGAAGCAGCGAATGAGCTGATGGCCAGCAAGCTGTTTGTGGATGACAGCTCCAATATCAAAATATCCGAGGTGTTCTCTAAATGCCGTAAGCTGAAAAGTGAGCATGGTCTTGATCTGGTTGTCATTGACTACCTTCAGCTGATCAGCGGTAGCGGAAAAAGCGGAGATAACCGCCAGCAGGAAATATCGGAAATCTCCCGTTCCCTGAAGGGACTTGCCAGAGAAATGGAATGTCCGGTGATCGCACTGTCGCAGCTGTCACGTTCTGTAGAGACACGTCCCGATAAGCATCCAATGCTATCTGACCTTCGTGAATCCGGAGCCATCGAGCAGGATGCCGATATCGTCATGTTTCTGTATCGTGATGCCTACTATGCGAAGGATGATGAGGCGGAACAAAACAATCCGACCGATCAAACCGATCTTGACATTGCCAAGCACCGTAACGGAGCAACAGGCAAGGTGGAGCTGGCATTCCAAAAATCCATCTCTGCCTTCTTCAATATCGCACATGACGGATTTGCCTGATATACAGACGAACAAACCATGACTCTATCGGAGTCCTTATAGAAAAGCTGTTCAAGCAGCTGTGCTTACTGCATGCTCTTGAAACAATGAAGCGTAATAGAAAAGAGGCCGCATATGAAATTTGCATTACTGGCCAGCGGTTCCAAAGGGAACTGCTGTCTGATAAAACATAGGGATACCAAGCTGGTCATCGACTGTGGAACGACACGAAAATATCTGAAAAGCTGCTTTGAACAGATTGCTTATGATCCCATGCAAAGCAATGCACTTTTGATAACGCATACGCATAGTGATCATGTTGCACAGATGAAGCTCTTTGATCCGATACCAACGTATGCGACACAGGAAATCGCAACCAATCATCTGCATGGCATACGCCCGTATGATCGCTTTGAGCTCCAGGATTTTCGTATAACGGTTTTACCGATGAGCCACGATTGTGAAGGCACTGTAGGCTATGTCATAGAGACCGAGGATGAAAAAATGGTGTATGTGACAGATACCGGCTATATAAAGGATGAGGTCAGAGAATACATACGCAATGCGGATTACTATATCTTTGAAAGCAACCACGATATTGAGATGCTGATGCAGACAACCAGACCGGTCTATCTGAAGCAGCGCATCATTGGAGACTGCGGACATCTATGCAATGAGGATTGTTCAAATATCCTGTGTGATGTCATGGGGGATAATACGAAGGAAATTGTTCTTGCGCATATTTCGCAGGAGGGAAACACCCGTGATATGGCACTTACAACATTGAAGGAAACACTGAAGCGGAAACAAAAGGATCGCGAGGATCTTCGATTGTATCCTGCTGATCAGTTTTCCATTTATACCGGAGGGAAATCATCATGAAGCGACTGACAGCCTTTCTTCTAGTAGCACTGATCGGATGGAACATTGTCTTGACGATTTTATATTTGCAGTCAAAAGAGAACAGCACAGCAGCTGGGGCTGCACAGCAGACGAATCAGAAGGTGGAATCCGCCAGTGTGGATATTACGAGTGATGTGACAGAGCTGGTGGCGAAAAGTGAAAATAAGGTGGTAACGGTTACCGCAAAAGCAAGAGGACAATCGATTGATTCCGGAAGCGGCGCAGTTTATAAGATTGATGGAAAAACGGTTTATATTATCACCAACAATCATGTCGTTGCGGATGGGGATGAAGCAGTTGTCACCTTTGCGAACGGCAAGGAACAGAAGGTGGAAATCGTCGGAAAGGATGAGCTGACGGATCTTGCATTGTTAAAAACAGCGGTGGATTTCAAAGCGGAAGCCTTCGTGATGGGAAATTCCTCGCTTGTAAAAAAGGGAGAATATGTCATCGCCATGGGAAGTCCACTGGGCATTGAGTATCAGGGCAGTGTATCCGGCGGTCTGATATCCGGCGTGGATAGACGGATGGAAATGGATATTGACAACAACGGTGTTGCGGACTGGGATGTGAATGTTCTGCAGACGGATGCTGCTATCAATCCGGGAAACAGCGGTGGACCGTTAATCAATATGGCAGGAGAGCTGATCGGTATCAATTCCATGAAGATTACGGATACCTCCGTAGAGGGCTTTGGCTTCGCATTGCCGATCAATGAGGTTCTTCCCATCATCACCGAGCTGGAAAACAACGGCAAGGTGGTACGTCCGATTTTGGGAATATCCGTACAGCCAATCGAACAGCTGAGCATGCTGGACAAGGCATATCTGGGGATTGATTCCAAGGTGGAAAGCGGCCTGCTGATTGTTAAGGTTGCCTCACGGACACCGGCAGCTGCAGCAGGAATAAAAGAGGGAGACATCCTTGTGAAATTTGATGGCAAGGATATCAAGGATTATAAGCAGTTTCGTCAGTATCTTTACAGTCATAAGGTGAAGGACAAGGTAAGCATTGTCGTAAACCGCAACGGTAAGGAAATTGAAAAGACGGTAACACTGGAATAAAAAGGAACGGCATCTGCTGCATGAACCTGCATGGGTGCCGTTTTCTGAATAACAAAGAGGTGACAGCATGATATACTTCACAGCGGATGTACATTTTTATCATGATAATATCATTCATTTTGCCAACAGACCCTATGGTAATTGTAAAGAGATGAATGAGGCCCTTGTGGAAAACTGGAATCGAAGGATACGCGTGAATGATGAGGTGTATATTCTGGGAGATGTTACTATGAAAAATCATACGTGAGCTCAGGAAATGCTGATGAAGCTAAAGGGCAGAAAATATCTCATCGAAGGAAATCATGACCGCTTTGTTCATCAAAAGGAATTTGATCAGACTTTATTTATGTGGGTAAAGCAGCTGCATGAGCTGAAGTATGAGGGGCACACCTTTGTCTTATGTCATTATCCGATGGCGGAATGGAATGGCTTTTTTACGCAGAGCAATTCATCTGCACGGACATCAGCACAATCATGTGGATGTGAATTACAGAAATCGCGATAATGGTTTGTTAAGATATGATGTCGGCGTGGATGCAAATGCTATGGCACCAATCAGCATACAGGAAATCATAGCTTTTTTTGAATAACTATCAGGAATGACAGGAGCGTAGTATGGAAAAATTTGAAGAGCTATCACAGGAAAAACAGCGGCGTATCATCGATGCCGGAATGGAAGTGTTTGGGCGAAATGAATACAAAAAAGCTAACACGGAGGATATCGCAGCCAAGGCAGGCATATCCAAGGGATTATTGTTCTATTATTTTAAGGATAAGAAAAGCTTTTATATGTATCTGTTTCAATACTGTGTAGAAATTATCACAAGGATGATGGATGACGAGGATTATACCAAAATTACAGATTTCTTTGAGCTGATGGAATTCGGCGCTCAGAAAAAAATGCAGACGATGGTGGAGCATCCGTTTATTCTGGACTTTATATCCCGTGCCTTTTCTTCCAGTCGAGAGGCTGTCAGCAAGGATGTGGCAATGGAACTGCATTCACTCATAGACACGACCTTTGACCGATACTTTGCTCATGTGGATTTCTCAAAATTCAACAATGATGTTGATCCGAAGCAGGTCTATCAAATGCTGGCATGGATGACAGAGGGGTATATGCATGATAAGCTCAGTTATCAGGAATCGTTAAACTTAAACGATATTATGAGGGATTTTGAAGAATGGAAGATCATGTTTAAGAAAATCTCATACAAAAAAGAATATCAGTAAAAAAAACTGCGACAGCATCTGTGATACCTGTATGTATATCATAGAGCATGGCAGTTTTTTTATTATCTGGATTTGTTACTTTGAAATGACCTCCCAGTCCTTTATGTCATCCAGCCTTAAGGCAGCATAGTTATCCTGTGAACCACCGGAGTCCTCTCCAAGCTTAACGGAAGCATTTGCAGTTTTAACGATTGGGGATCCGCTAAATCCGTTTTTCCCGGAATAATCATACTGAATGACTTTGACTTTATTCCCCTGCTTTATATCACTCATGTTTACTTTCCGCTCGCTGATCGTTATCGTATAATTATTCTCACTCTTATTTGCATAAATTCTAAAGCTGTAATCATCTCCACTGGCGATTCCTGCTTCATTCAGTGCAGCGCGCAGCTTTTTCCCGGTATTGGCACCTTCCGAATTGATAAAGGCCTTTGGGTTGCTTTGACAGAATTGATGAATGATGTTCAATGGTTCCCCTTTTATCAAAGCGAGGTGGATAGCATTTGCTTTTACAAATAAATTATCATACGAAGTCAGTATTTCATACTTCTGCTTTTGATCATCATAACGCACATAGGTTTCGTCTATTAAAACGATAAAATCACCGGCCCCATTATTTGCATGGTTTTTATATATTTCCATCAGGGTGCCCTCTACCTCTGCGCGCTTCATGATATCCTCCATATTTTCACTCGTAGATAATAAATCCAGCTGATTTTTTTGGACCAGCTCGATTCCCTTCTCCTTGGAGGCAACCATCACAGCTCTGGCCTCAGAGATCAGCTTGGTATCTGCCGCCTCCTTCACATAGCTCATAACGGCAGGAACAGCCAGTGCCATAAGGATCCCTATAATAACGAGAACAACGATGATTTCGACCAGTGTAAATCCTTTTTTATTCTTTTTCATACGATCACCCTTTGCTCTAATTGTACTATAAATTTCCCTGTTTGTAGACATTTTAGAAAAAAATAAATGGTTTTTGCATATCGCGTAAGCTTGTTCGCGCAGCCGGATGTGCGGATAGCTGAATCAGCATACATACCATTTCCAATGATTTTTCCTTCCAGCTGTTTGTAAACGGTATGGATTCCTCATCGAGGGCGATCAATTCTCTGTATCCTGTGTATTTCAGCGAATGGTAACAATATGATATAATAAAGCCTGTAAGAATGGGAAAGAGGCGTTCACATGAAACTCATGGAGAAAATTGCCGGAGTTTTCATCCTGCTGGTGTTTTCTCATCTGCCATTGCTGCTTCATCGAGGCAAGGCTGCCTGGGCTTATGGTACAGGCAGCTTTATAGTGGTGATTCTCTTACTTCTGCTTGTTATGATGCTTCTGTATATCATACGACTGGGGATAGGCGCAGGCAAAAAACAAAGGCGGTTAAGAATTCTGCTTCATGCAAAGGATATGATAAATCGAAGCTTTCTTCTGTTTTTTATACAGCTTCTGCTGTATCTGTCACTATATTCTGTAGATCGAACAGACAGCTGGTATATTGCAGACCTAATCTGGATGCTGGTGTTTCAATATACATATGCACTGACTGCCGCTATGATCATATTTTGTATCAGCCGGCGGCTTCGTATCCTGCGGCGTATTCTGCTGTGGATGGTACTGTTTCTGCCAATCATCCGCATACCTTTTCTGCTGTATCTGCAAAGCAAGGCAAAAGAAGAATATGATCATGAAACGATCGCAATCGAGGTTTCCTCACAACGCGTGGAATCACAGATATGTAAAACCAGATATCCGTTGCTCATGCTGCATGGCGTTGGCTTTCGTGATTTGAAATACATCAATTACTGGGGCAGGATTCCACGCGTGCTGACCAAAAACGGGGCTACCGTTTATTATGGCAATCAGGAAGCCTTTGCAACGATTGAACAAAACAGCAAAGACATACAAAAGCGAATTGAGGAAATCTGTGCAATCGAGCAGTGTGATAAGGTGAATATCATTGCCCATTCCAAGGGTGGTCTGGATGCTCGTCATGCGATATCCAAGGGACAAATGGGAGCACATGTCGCCTCCTTGACAACCATATCCACACCGCATCGCGGCTGTCGCTTTGTAGATGTATTGATAAAGCATGCCCCGGAAAAGCTGTATCGCTGGCTGGCATCTGTTTTTGATAAGATCTTTCTTGGCATGAAGGATCTCCATCCGGATTTCTATACGGTGACACACCAGTTCACAACAACATGGAGTGCCCAATTCAATGAAGACGTGAAGGATGATCCACAGGTATATTACCAGAGCTATATGAGTCTGATGCACCATGCTTGGTCACACCTCTTGCTCACTATTCCGTATCTGTTTATCCGCCTTGTAGATGCAAAAAACGATGGACTGGTAACTGAGGAAAGCGCTAAATGGGGGGATTTTCAGGGAACCCTTACCAACCGCCACTACAAGGGGATATCACACGGAAATATCATTGATCTGACCAGAGAGGATTATAAGGGCTTTGATGTATTGGAAACCTATGTACAGATGGTAGCAGAGCTGAAAAGGAAGGGCTTTTGATATTTGCACTCTGATGAAAAACAGGGTACAATAAATTCCATAGCGAGGTGGAATATGCAAGCAGAGGAATTACCGGTATTTTTAGATATAGCAAAGGATTTGTTGAAGGATGCCCGTGTATGGGATATGCAAAAATATATACAGCACGGGTCCATCAGCTGTTTGGAGCACAGCTTCGTTGTGTCCTATTACAGCTTCACACTCATCAGAAAGCTACGGATGTCCTGTGATGAGCGTTCTTTGATACGGGGGGCACTGCTGCATGACTATTTTTTGTATGACTGGCATGAGGCAGAGGACTGGCACAGACTCCACGGCTTCCGGCACCCGTTTTTTGCGAATCAAAATGCACTGCGTGATTTTCAAATCAGCGAACGGGAACAGGAAATCATTCGCAAGCATATGTGGCCGTTAACCGTTATACCGCCTACCTGCAAAGAAGCGTGGGTGGTGAATGCGGTGGATACAGCATCCAGTATTGTTGAAGTGCTCGCAGAATATCGAATGTTTAAAAAACTGCGCCGCAGATGGCTGACAAGCAAGCTGGAGCTGCTGAAGGAAGTAAGGGAGAACTTATGATAAAAATCGTTGCTGTAGGAAAAATAAAGGAAAAGGCACTGCGTGCTCAGATTGAAGAATATGAAAAAAGGCTGCGGCCGTTCACAAAGCTGGAAATCATCGAAGTAAACGATGAGGTGGCACCGCAGAGCAACAGCGAATCACAGAACAAGCAGGTAAAAGAAAAGGAAGGGGAACGTATTCTTGCCAAAATAAAGGAACAGGAATATGTGATCCTGCTTGATTTATGGGGAGAAATGGTGGATAGTGAAGCATTTGCGCAAAAGCTGGAGCGGCTCCAGACCTATCAGACCAGCAATCTGACCTTTGTAATCGCAGGCTCTTTGGGACCTGGGGAAAATGTCTATAAACGCTGTAACTGGAAATGGAAGCTGAGTGATTTGACCTTTACCCATCAGATGACAAGAGTTCTTGTTCTGGAACAGATCTATCGTGCCTTTATGATACAGAACAACAATCCATATCATAAATAGGATACTTCCGGGATGAAGCGATTTCTGTTGTATACGATCGGTAAAAAAACATACATTCGCTATCTGTCTGAAATAAGGTAGTCTTAGCTACTAGGATATAAAATTCGCAGAGGTTTTGAAGGCTTCTGCTTTCTTTATGAATGCGGATGGATGTTTTTGGAAATAAGGATGCTTGAAACTGATTGAAGAAGAAAGAAATTGATTCTTACAATGAATACAACGCTTTCTTAACGTATTTAAGGATTTTTTAAGAAAGCGTGCGGTATTCTTAGCTTGTAGAAAGGGTGTGACGGCAATGCTGAAACGAATGTTAAAAAAGGATTTAATGCATAGAAAGAGTGTCAATCTGATTCTGTTTCTGTTTATTACCATTGCGACTGTATTTCTTGCGAGCAGTGTGAACAATATTCTGGTGGTAGGCTCCTCTGTGGATTACTATATGGATTATGCGAATATACCGGATGTGAATCTGGTGGCTGTAAATCCGAGTGAAAAAGAAAAAATAATGAAATGGATAGAAACCAAGGCTCCGGGAGTAAAGGATTACGGTTATCAGGAAATGCTCTCCGTAGAACAGGCAAATTTGCATAGGGAGAGCGGAAAGAGATTTAATGCCGAAGGACTTAGTCTGTTTCTGTCCGAGGAAAGCAGTGACTATTGCAAGGGCTTTGATCCGGATGGAAATGCTCTTCATTTACAGGATGATGAAATCGGAATGCCTGCCTTTTTGATGGATAAAAACGATTTGAAGGTCGGCGATAAGGTGCGAATCCGAATAGGCGGCGTGGATAAAACCTTTACTCTGAAAACCGTGGTGAAGGATGCGGCGTTTGGAAATGATATGGTTGGTATGTCAAGAATCTTTATGAATTCAGACATGTATGGAGAATTTAAGAAAGCGAGCAGTGAACAGACCTATTCTTTATACTTTATCAATGTAGCGTCCATGTCCGATTTTATAGAAGCACAGAATCTGCAAAGCTTCCCCTCCGTTTTAAATACAGTTTCCCGCAGTATGTATTCCATGATCTATTCCTTTGATCTGATTCTGGCAGCGCTGCTTATTCTGATTGGCATCTGCGTAATTTTAATTGCACTGCTGGTTCTGCGCTTTACACTGCTGTTTACGATGGAAGAGGAATACCGTGAAATCGGTATTATGAAGGCGATCGGATTGAGAGATAAAGCAATACGGCGGCTGTATCTTGTGAAATATGCGTTTCTTGTCTGCAGCGGGGCGTTCCTCGGACTGCTGATCAGTGTGCCGATCAGTCGTGTCATGGTGGCAGGAGTCAGTGTGAATATGATTATGGAGGACAGTAGTGTGAATTTCTATGTAAATATTCTCTGTACGCTGGTTATCATTTCACTTGTCATGCTGTTTTGTCTGAATTGCACACGAAAGCTGAACCGGATAACCGCAATATCTGCGATACGCGGTGGTCACAGTGGAGAGAGCTTTGCGAAAGCATCAGCCCTGTATTTGTTCAAACAGAAGTATCTGCGTGTCCCTGCCTATCTGGGAATCAATGATATGCTGACGCATCTGAAGCGCTATGCATTGCTGCTGGTTACCTTCTGTATCAGCTTTGTTCTGATAACCATTCCGCTGAATACCATCCAAACCATGCAAAGCAGTGAAATGGCATCCAAATTCACTGTGAATACAGACAGTGCTGTTTATATAAAGAAAATCGAAGGAAAGACAGATTCCGCATATAAAAACGCCAGGCAGCTGAAAAAGGGAATGCTGCGTGTGGAACAGGAAATGAAAGAAAAGGGCTATGATGCTGCGCTGACGGCCTCCTCCATTTATTTCTTTCCGTTTCACGCACCCGGGACAAAGGGGAATACGAAGATCATGTCCATACAACTCCAGGGGCGCAATCCGGAATATCTGGATTACCAAGAGGGCAGTGCTCCTGTGCTGGAAAACGAAATCGCATTCTCCCGGCTTATCCTCGAGGAAAACAACTGGCATATCGGAGATCGGGTGGAGACGGAGTTTCATGGAGAGCCCTATACCTTCATCATTACAGGAAGCTATTCCGATTATATGCAGCTTGGGAAAAGTGCCCGCCTGAATGCCGCGCTGGATTTAAGTGAGCTGAATCTGTTTGAATACTGGAATGTCAATGTTGATATGAAAACAGATAAGAGTCAAAAAGAGCTGAAGAATACGCTTCAAACACAATTTCCTGATTATGAGTGGTATACAGCACAGGAAGTTGTCGATCGCAATATCGGCGGTATTCAGGAATCTCTGAGTGAGCTTCTGCTTCCGATGACAGCCATGCTCTGTGCGGTTATCATGCTGATAACACTGCTGATGGAGAAGCTGTTCATCGTACGCGAAAAGGGTGAAATTGCCATGATGAAGAGTGTCGGGTTCAGAAACAGCAGTATCCGAACATGGCAGGTAATTCGTATGATTCTGGTTGCACTGGTTTCCATGATTGCGGCAATTCCGCTGTCCATGCTCAGTAACCGCTTTATGCTGGAGCCAATCTTCGCCATCATGGGTGCTGATGTGCGTATCCAGATCGATCCGCTGCAGGTCTATCTGCTTTACCCGGGGGTACTGCTGCTGGGAATCCTGTGTGCAACGATATTTGCTACCGGTAAAATCAAGCGTATCCACATACGTGAAATGAACAACATGGAATAAGGAGGAAGCTATTATGAGTGGAATAACAGTAAGTAATCTGTGTAAGACATATATTGTAAATAAACGACAGAACAACGTATTGAGAAATGTCAATCTGACATTGGAGGAAAAGGAAATGATCGCTGTCATGGGACCATCCGGGTCCGGTAAGACGACCCTGCTGTATACGATCAGCGGGATGGACAGCGCCACTGCCGGAAGTGTGAAATTCTTTGACCGGGAGCTTACGGATATGAGCCGCAATGAAATCAGTGATTTACGCCTGGAGGAAATGGGATTTGTCTTTCAACAAATGTATATGCTGAAAAACCTGTCCGTATATGATAATATTATTTTACCGGCCTATCAGTCCGTAAAGGGAAAGACGAAGCAGGGAAGAAAAGAAATCAACGCCTACGCCGCAAAGCTCATGCAGAAGCTTGGTATCAGTGATATTGCGGACAACGATGTGAATGAGGTATCCGGAGGACAATTACAGCGGGCCTGTATCTGCCGCAGTCTGATCAATCATCCGCGTATTCTGTTTGCGGATGAGCCAACGGGTGCTTTGAATAAGCAGAGCTCCTATGAGGTCATGGAGGAGCTGAACCGGATTCATAAGGAAGGGACAAGCATATTGCTGGTAACCCATGATATGAAGGTAGCCTCACGCTGTGATCGGGTGTTATATATCGAAGACGGAAATATCCGGGATGAAATGCAGCTTGGCGCATGGGAAGAGGCTGCGGATGTACGCAAGCGGGAGCGCAGATTAAATGAATGGCTGATAACGTTAGGATGGTAATTGCCTATGATAGATATTTTACTTGTAGAGGATCACCGGGAGCTTGCCCAGCTGATTGTAAGCTTTTTAAAGCGGGATGGCTTTCAGGTGCACCATGTGGAGAGCGGGGAGGCTGCGCTTTCCTATCTTGCACAGGCGGAAGTACGTCTGCTGTTGCTGGATATCATGCTGCCCCATATGGATGGCTTTACGGTATGCAAAAAAGTGCGGGAGCATAAAGCGGTCCCGATACTGATTATGAGTGCTCGAAAGGATCGAAATGATCAGCTGAACGGATATGAGCTGGGAGCGGATGATTATATCGAGAAACCGGTGGACCCGCAAATACTTGCCGCAAAGATACGTGCTGTTTTACAGCGTACCTCCGATTTGCATCGCAAGGAAACCATATCCTGCTGCGGTGTGGTCATTGCGCGTGCACAGCACAGGGCCTTTGTGGATGGAAGGCTTTTGGAGCTGAACGCTAAGGAATTCGAGCTGCTGACGCTGCTGGTATCCAATGCTGGAAAGACGTTGCGCAAGGAATATATTTTCGCAAGCATATGGGGCATGGACAGCTTCAGTGAACAGCAGACACTGACCGTTCATATCAAAATGCTGCGTGACAAAATAGAAAAGAATCCAAAACAGCCGCAGCGGATCAAAACAGTCTGGGGCGTGGGGTATCGCTTTGAAGAAGTATAATCTCCTGATCCTTTCCTGTTTTCTGCTGTATCTGGGCATCGCTATCTTTCTCGGGTGGAGTATATTGCAGATGGAGGAAACCAAGGACCATGCATATCGCGTGGAAATCAATCGTATTCTGCAGCAGGTAGAAAAGGGTGTTAAAGAGAAGGATATCGCGCTGAACAGCTATCCGCATATCAAAAAGCTGCAGTGGCTGTCCGCAAAGGAAGGAAGCCGGGAAGCAGCCTCCGCCTTTTTTGAAGAAGGCAATAATCAGGATATGCATGTGGAGCCGATTTACAAGGAGCAGCAGCTGACAGGATATCTGCGCTTTGATTATCATCGCTCACTTGTGGATGCCAAAGGCCTGCTGCTACGCACACAGCTGTCACTCGCCGCCTTGTTCGCCGTACTGCTGAGCGTGCTTCTCTATTTGAAAAAGCATCTGCTGAAGCCCTTTGATCGCGTGCGTGACCTTCCCGGTGAGCTTGCGAAGGGGCATTGGAAGGGAATCGTGAAGGAGGAAAAAAGCAGATATGCACATGATTTCCTACTGGGAATCGGACAGCTGAAGGATTCGCTTGATACCTCCAGAAGGCGACAACTGGAGCTGGAAAAGGAAAAGAAGAAGCTGCTGCTTTCTCTATCACATGATATTAAGACACCGCTGAACACCATTCAGCTGTATGCGCGGGCTTTGGAGGAGCATCTGTATACGGATGAGGCACAAAATGTACAGGCAGCTCATCAGATACAGGAAAAGGGGAAGGAAATCGAGCATTATGTAGAAGAAATCATGCAGCAGTCCCGTCACGATTTACTGGATATACAGGTTCAAAACACGGAATTCTATTTGAAGGAGCTGATTGACAAGGCTGTTCACGCCTATAACGAGCCATTGCGTCTGCGGCGCATGGAGCTGGAGGTAAAGCCCTATGAGAACCTGCTGCTGAAGGGGGATCTGGAGCGCAGCTTTGAGGTCGTGGAAAACATTATGGAAAATGCCTTGAAATACGGAGATGGAGGAAGGATAGAAATATCGTGCTATGAAGAGGACTATTGCCAGCTGATTCGTATTTTTAATACTGGCAATACAGTGAATGACACTGAATTTCATCATATCTTTGAAAGCTTCTTTCGTGCCAGCAACAGCGAAGGAAAGCAGGGCAACGGTCTTGGCCTTTATATATGCCGGGAAATCATGCGGCGCATGAATGGGGAAATCTTCGCCGAAAAGGAAGCAGATGGAATGGCCTTTCTACTCGTATTCCCATATTGAAGAACAAATGATGCAGCTGTATGTAAATGCTGCTATTGACAAGGATGCAATGCTTTGCTTAGAAAAGGAAAGTGTGCATCTTTTTTCATGCTTTATGATGCACATAGAAAAGCAGAGCGTTGCTTCATCGCTTATTCGACGAACTGCCGCTGCTTCATAAAAAATACAGGAACGCTTTTAAAACTTATAGGAATACGCAGAAAAGGGCTTGTTCTGCGAGCGTCACTGCTATAGAATATCAGGGAAAGAGAATTCGTAAAAAAAACGGGAAGGGATGTAATGTGCAGGTATGCGTTTCGAGCATGACATGCAGAAGCTAAAAAGGATTACCTGTTATGTAAACGTGACGGCATCTAAAAGGCCGGAAAGAGGATAGAGAAATGCTGCTGAAAGAGGTTATGGAGAAAAGCGGTCTTAGTAAGAAGGCTGTACAGTATTATGAGGATCAGGGCTTTGTAAAACCGGGGAAGCTGGAAAACGGCTACCGCGATTATGATGAAGGCTGTTTGAAAACACTGCGTGAAATTCATTCCATGCGCCAGATGGGATTGCATATACGGGAAATCCGCGCAATTCTTATAGAGGATGAATATGCACCACAGGTATATGAGCAGCTGATTCATGAAATCGATATGCAGATGGTGCGCCTGCAAAACCAGCGTACAGTCCTTCGCAGGCGTATGCACCATGAGGAGGCAGAAATAGAATATACAAACGAAATGTGTCCGTATGTATATATCAAAAAGCCTTTTCTGCTGCTGGGGTGTATCCAATGCATGCTGAGCATTCCCGGCTTTCTTTTGTTTCCCTGGTATAGCGGCGCATATAACCTATGGTGGATTGCGCTGCCACTTGTTTTTATCCTGCAGCTTCTGGAAAACGTGTATTACGATACGAGAATTCATGGCCTGCAATACATGGAAATCGGCTGGAAACAGCTGCTGCTGACCGGTATCCTTTCCGTTATCTGCGGTGTTTTGACGGCGATTTCCTGTAAAGAGGCATATGTGCAGGAATCGGCAGCCATCTTCAGTGTCACTGCTGCAGCTGCCGCATTGCAGCTATGGAATGGATTTCATCTGTATGGGAAAGCACAAGAGGACCGCGGCTAGGCAATACAGACAGGATGCAGTTATCCCCAATGGATCATCACCCGTGATCAGGAAGCCGCTGTGCATGCAGTCATTCTACCCAGGGACAGCACATTCATCTGATCGCATATAAGCAAAGGGCAATCTATAAGAAGCTGCTGGAGGAATCCTTGCAAATAATGAAAATATTTTCAGAATAAAAAATGTAAAATTTCAGAAAAAGTGTTGACAAGCAAAAAGAAGAGGTGTATCCTATAGGAAACCAAAGACAGAGAGATCAAGCAGAAAGATGCGCTTATAGAGAGCACGCGGATGGTGGAATCGCGGCAGAGATGCAGTTTTGTAAATGGACTCTGGAGGGCAAGGTGAACGGCGCAGCTCAGTATCCAAGACGTAGGCCTACGTTACAGGGCTAGAAATGTGTCAGCATTTTGATGAGAGGATGGTTCCCTATGAATGGAACGATCAAATCAGGTGGTACCGCAGATGAACCTAACAGCATCTGTCCTGAAGTCAGCAGACTTTTGGACGGGTGCTTTTTTTATATAAGGGAGGTGGTCATTGTGTTACAAGGCACAGAGGAATGGCGATGGCATAAGGGAAAACAGACGTCATATAAACAAAGGAAACTAACCAACACAATGAAAGAGAGGACAACAGATTATGAAAAAATTATGTAAGGCAGCAGCGGCATTTCTATTATGTGCAGGCGTATTAACAGGATGTGGAAGCAAGGAGGATGCGAAGACAGAGGAAAAAATTCCGGTGGTATCCGTAGCACAGATTGTGGAGCATAAATCATTGAATACAATTCGTGACAGCTTCAAGGCAGAAATGGAAGTGCTTGGATATAAGGATGGAGAAAATATCAAGCTGGACTTCAAGGATGCCGGCGGACAGCAGAATACCTTGAATTCCATCATGTCAACCTTTGCAGGAAACAAAAGCGATGTCATCGTCGCGATTGCAACACCGACGGCCATGGCGGCAGCAAAATACAGCGAGGATATTCCAATCGTATTCTCCGCTGTCAGCGACCCGGTAGGGGCAGGGCTGATGGATGATTTGAAGAAACCGAATAACAACATCACCGGAACAAGCGATGAAATTCAGGTTGATCAGATTCTGGACCTTGCACTGAAGGTAGATCCGGAATTAAAGACACTTGGCTTTATTTACAATAGCTCGGAGGCAAATTCCGTAAGCAATCTGGCAAAGGCGAAGGAATTCTGTAAAAAACACGATATCAAGCTGGTAGAGGGAAGCGGCGCAAACATCACGGAGATTCAGAGTGCAGTCAGTGTGCTTACCGATAAATGCGATGCGATCTTTGCACCGAATGACAACACGGTGGCAAGCTCTATGAGTGCACTTGTGGAAACAGCAAACAAGAAAAAGGTTCCGGTATATACAGGGGCGGATTCGATGGTAAGCGACGGCGGCTTTGCGACGGTTGGTATTGATTACACAGAGCTAGGCAAGGAAACAGCAAGAATGACGGATAAAATTCTGAAGGGCGAGGACGTGAAAAATCTGCCGGTTAAGGTCTTCAAGGATAATCTGAATATTTATGTCAATGAGAAAACGATGAAAGCACTGGGAATTCAGCTTCCAGAGGATGTGAAAAACAGTAAGAATCTGGTTATGATGTAAGCATACAGCATGAAAGAAACAAAAGATGTGTACTATCGTAAGAATCTATATGAGAGTAGCAATCGTATGTATATGAACTTCACATTTAAGAAAAAAGCGGCTGTTTATAAATCCTATACGAAAAGGGTATAGGATGATACGGAATCAGATATGTAGGAATAAGTGATAAGGCTGCAAGGAAAAGCTAAATGAAAGGCTGTACCAGGGCTGGATAGAAAACTACATGTATGAAGCAGACGATACAAGGTACAGTATTGAAGAAGAGAGGATGAAGGTTATGGCATTGTCAACCATACAGGATGCGGTAATTCTGGGCATGATATTTTCCATCATGTCACTGGGGGTATTTATTTCCTTCCGCGTTTTGAATATTCCCGATCTGACGATCGATGGGAGCTTTACAACCGGATGTGCGGTATCTGCCGTATTTGCAATGAACGGACATCCGTTTATCGGTACGCTGCTGGCGTTTATCGCAGGAGGCCTTGCGGGTCTGGTAACCGGTCTGCTGCAGACCAAATGCAAGGTGCAGTCCCTGCTGGCCGGGATTCTGACAATGACAGCCCTGTATTCTGTCAATTTGAAAATTCTGAGCGGAATGCCGAATGTCTCCCTGTTCGGTAAGAAAACCATTTTTACACCGCTGAAAGCGATGCTAGGTGATCATGCCTATGGCGTTGTGGTGGCCGGGCTTCTCCTTCTTCTGATCCTTTTGCTCTATCTGTTTTTGAAAACACAGCTGGGTATGAGTCTGCGGGCAACCGGGGACAATGAAGCGATGGTACGTGCCAGCAGCATCAACTCAGACCTGATGAAAATTATGGGAATCGCACTTGCCAATGCGCTTGTGGCGCTGGGTGGTGCGGTGTTCGCACAGAATCAGGGCTTTGCGGATGTGAGCGGTGGAATCGGTATGATGGTTGTCGGTTTGGCAAGCATCATTGTCGGTGAGGCATTTATCCGCAGAAAAACGCTGGGCTTTCAATTTGCGGCTGTCGTTGTGGGCGCAATCGTCTACCGGTTTATTCTGACCGTCGCACTGCAGCTGGGAATCGGGGCAAGTGATTTGAACCTGTTCTCCGCAGCGCTTGTGGCACTGGCGATATCACTGCCGCATCTGAAAAAGAGAAGGAGGGGATCGCATGCTTGATTTAAAGGATATCAGCGTAACCTTTCACGCCAATACCGTCAATGAGCGAAAGGCTCTGGATCATCTTTCCTTCCATGTGGAGAATGGTGACTTTATCAGTGTGCTGGGTACCAACGGTGCCGGAAAGAGCACGCTGCTGAATGTAATCAGCGGTTCCATTATGAGTGATTCCGGAACGATCCTGCTGGATGGAAAGGATATTACCTCATATCCGGAGTATAAACGGGCAAGAGAAATCGGACGCCTGTTTCAGGATCCCTTGAAAGGAACGGCGCCGCATATGACCATTGAGGAGAATCTGGGGCTGGCATACAGTCGTGGTAAGCGAACAACGCTGAGCCGGGCAATAAAGAAAGGTGATCGAAGCTTCTTTATCGAAAAGCTGAAGGAGCTGGGACTTGGACTGGAGGATCGCATTTCTACAACCGTGGGATTGCTGAGTGGAGGACAGCGGCAGGCTCTGACACTGCTGATGTCTACCATCGTCACACCGAAGCTTCTTCTGCTGGATGAACATACGGCGGCGCTGGATCCGAAAACGGCAGCCTCTGTTATGGATATCACAGAGAGGATCGTGAAGGAAAACCATATCACTACGCTCATGATTACGCACAACATGAAGCAGGCACTGGAATACGGCAACAAGACGATTATTCTGAATGAAGGGAAGATCGTTAAGGTGCTGGAAGGGGAAGAAAGAAAGAACACAACGGTCGATGACCTTCTCAACATGTACGACTTTGTCTGAAAAAGGAAGTATTTGGCAGATTGTTTTTCTTGGAATAATCTGCCACATACGATAATATAATGAACATGCGAGTATAAGATTGAGCATAAATTTCATGAAAACCTGTAAAAAATCAATGAAATTTTGACTTGACTTTTCCGCGTGTTTTTGCTTTTGGCGTCATTTCTGCCTGAAAAGCTGAAAACGCATACATAAAGTTCATTTTTCTTACAAAAAGGGTGGAAATTTATGTTAAAAATCATTATACTTAATATATAGAAAAATTCCTAAGGGGGGATTTACATGAGACAAAACAACATGCTGGCTATGATACTAGCCGGAGGCCGAGGAACACGACTGTATGCCTTGACCAAGAAGATTGCAAAACCTGCAGTGTATTACGGAGGGAAATATCGAATTATCGACTTCCCGCTGAGCAACTGTGCCAACTCCAACATCAACGTTGTGGGTGTACTGACGCAGTATGAGAGTGTATTGCTGAATTCCTATGCAGCAGCTGGACAGCGCTGGGGACTGGATGCAAAAGACAGTGGTGTATACGTACTGCCGCCTCGTGAGAAAGACGGAGCAGCATTTGACGTATACCGCGGAACTGCAGATGCAATCTCACAAAATATTGATTTCATTGACAGCCACAATCCGGAGTATGTTCTGATTCTGTCGGGAGATCATATTTACAAGATGGATTATTCCAAGATGCTTTCCCACCACAAGGCATGCGATGCCGACGCAACGATCGCCGTACTGCCGGTACCGATGAAGGAAGCAAGCCGCTTCGGTATTATGAATACGGATGAAACAGACCGTATTGTGGAATTTGAGGAAAAGCCGGAGCATCCGAAGAGCAATCTTGCTTCTATGGGTATCTATATCTTTAACTGGAAGCAGCTGAGAAAAATGCTGGTCGCAGATATGGATGATCCAAACAGCAACCATGACTTTGGTAAGGATATTATTCCTGCCATGCTTGCGGAGAACAAGCGTCTGTATGCATGGAAATTCAAAGGCTATTGGAAGGATGTAGGAACTGTGGATTCCCTGTGGGAAGCAAACATGGACCTGCTGAGCAAAAACAACGAGCTAGACCTGAATGATCCAAACTGGAAGATTTATACAGAGGATGTAGCAACCGTTCCGCATTATATCGGACCAGACGGTAAGGTGGATAATGCGTATATCAACCAGGGATGTGTCATCAATGGTGAAATCAACAACTCAGTCCTGTTCACGAACGTAAAGGTTTCAAAGAATGCGAAGGTCAACGATTCGGTACTGTTACCGGATGTGGAGGTCGGCGAGGGTGCCGTCATTCACCGTGCCATCGTCATGCAGGGTGTCAAGATTGATGCCGGTGCTGTCGTAGGTGATCCAAACAGTGAAGAAATCGAACTGATCAGCAAGAGAGTGAGGGGTGAGTAATATGTGCAATGCAATCGGTATTGTAAATTATGAAGGACCTAATGTACAGGTCAAAGGTATGCAGGATTATCGTCCGGTATCCGCCTTCTCATTCCTGGGAAGATATCGTCTGGTCGACTTTCCAATTTCTAATCTGAGTAATTCCGGTGTGAATCATATCAAGGTATTTGTAAAAACGAATCCGAGATCTCTTCTGGAGCATCTGGGAACCGGACGTCATTACAACATTAATTCCAAGCGTGGAAAGCTGCACATCCTGCCGGCAAAGAGCATGGATGAAAATGATTTCTACAGCAATGATATTAACTCTTATATGTACAATATGCAGGCAATCGAGGATGCCAATTATCCTTACGTTGTTCTGACACCGAGCCACTTTGTCTTCCGTCAGGACTTCAGTGCCCTGCTGGATGCCCACATTGAAAGCGGCGCGGATATCACCATGCTGTATCAGAATGTGGATAATGCGAAGGAATCCTTCGTAAACTGCGATGTTGTGAATCTGAACAAGCAGAAGGGTGTTCTTTCTCTGGAAAAGAACCGCGGAAACTCCAAATCCCGAACAATTTCTCTGGAAACCTATATCCTGAGTAAGGAACTGTTCATGGATCTGGTAAAGAAAGCAGCGAATATCTCTTCTCTGTACTGGTTCCGTGATATCGTAAACGATGAGTGTGCGGAGCTGGACATCCGTGGTGTTGCACACCGTGGCTTTGTGGCATGTATCAATGATTTTAAGAGCTACTATAATGCCAATATGGATCTGCTGGACTATGATAAGGCGATGGATCTGTTCCATACAGACTGGCCGGTTTATACAAGAACCAACGATTCCTGTCCTACACAGTACTATTCAGGTGTCAGTGTGAAAAACAGTATGGTTTCCAACGGATGTCTGGTAGAGGGTGATATTGAAAACAGTGTCATCGGACGTGGTGCGATTATCAAGAAGGGGGCAGTTGTGAAAAACTGTGTGATCCTTCCGGGTGCTATGATCGGTGAAGATGTGCACATTGAAAATGTAGTAGTGGATAAGAAAGCAAGAATCGTTCGTAAAAAAGAACTGCTGGGACTTGCCGACACTCCACTGTACGTGAAAAGGAATGATAAAATTTAATGGCAAGAATATTGATGGTTGCTGCCGAGGGTCTTCCCTTTATTAAAAGCGGAGGACTGGCAGATGTAATCGGCTCATTGCCGAACGAGCTGGCAAAAAAGGGTCATGAGGTGCGTGTTATCATGCCGCTGTACCTGAAAATTGCGCAGAAGTTTCACCATGAATTTACGCTGGAGGCTCAATTTTCCGTGAGTATTGCGTATCATGAGGTACCGGTAAATATCTGGTCAACGATGCGCAAGGATGTAAAATTCTATTTTGTAGAGCACAAGGGATACTTTGAGCGTGAAGAAATGTATGGACATATTGATGATGGAGAACGCTTTGCTTATTTCCAGAAGGCTGTCATTGAAATGTGCAATCAGCTGAACTACTTCCCGGAAATCATGCATTGTCATGACTGGCATACCGGTATGATTCCGGCTATGTGCAAGGAAGGTCACAGCTTTGATGAACGCTACCGCAATATTCGCTTTGTTTATACGATTCACAATCTGGCTTATCAGGGCAACTTCGGTGTGGAAATGTTGGACAGCTGTCTGGGACTGGATTATCGAATCTATGATAACGGAAATGTGCGCTACGACGGCGGAATCAGTTTCATGAAGTCCGGTATTCTGTATGCGGACAAGGTGACAACGGTTTCCCCTACATATTCACAGGAAATTCTGACGCCGCAGTATGGTGAGCATTTGGAAATGGTGCTGAATATCCGTAAATATGACCTGTGGGGAATCACAAACGGTATTGATATCGAATACTGGGATCCGAAGAATGATCCGGAAATTCCATATCACTACAACAAGGTGAATGTGAAGAAAGCCAAGGCATTGAATAAGGAAGCGCTGCAGAAGGAGCTTGGTCTCACTGTAGATCAGAATGTACTTCTGATCGGTGTGGTATCCCGTCTTACCTGGCAGAAGGGCTTCTATCTGATGATGGAAAAGCTCTCTGAAATTTGTGCTATGCCGATTCAGCTTGCTGTGTTAGGAAGCGGAGAGGCGAGCATTGAGGAAAAAATGGCGCAGCTGGAAGCAGGAAACAAGGGGAAAATTGCATTCTACAAGGGATACAATGATTCTCTGGCACACCGCATTTATGGCGCATGTGATCTGTTCCTGATGCCATCCCTGTTTGAACCATGCGGTATCTCACAGCTGATCTCCATGCGTTACGGTACACTGCCGCTGGTACGTGAAACCGGAGGTCTGAAGGATACGGTAACACCGTATAACGAGTTTGAAAAGACCGGTAACGGCTTCAGCTTCGCAAATTACAATTCTGATGAAATGCTTCAGGTGATGTACAATGCCATTGATGTCTATTACAATCGCAAGGAGGACTGGAAAATACTTGTCCGCAATGCGATGAATACAGATGTCAGCTGGGCAAAGAGTGCGGAAACCTATTGTCAACTGTACGCTCAGCTGCATCCATAAGAACATGAAAAGGCATATTGTGTAAGACAGTATGTCTTTTTTTCTATGCAGGGATATGCAGATACATCGCTTAGATAAATAACGGCTGCTGCCTGAATCGGGGATTCTAATAAAAAGAATAGAAATAGAAGTGAGTAGGAATACAGGAACAGGTTATGGAAACGTCATATTCTGTTATAGATATGCTTTCTATGCAAAGCCCTGTTCTGGCACAGGCACAGACTACAGGGATTCCAGTGCATAATACCGAATGTCTTGATACGATGGTCTTTCCCTTACTGTAAAGAATTTACAGCATTTATAGCGGCGGGTGTATTATAATTTTTTTTAGGATATCATTTATTTGAAAAATGGGTTAAAATGAAAGAAATGAGGTGGTTCATATGAAAGCAAGAATTGAATTGACTAGAATTGACAACCGGCTTGTCCATGGACAGGTTGGTCTGACATGGGGAAGTACCTTGAATATCGACACGATTGTTGTCGTGGATAATCTGACAGCTGCCAGCAACTTTGCGCAGAAGCTGATGCAGAGTGTTGCCTCCGCCGCAAGCCGCCAAATCCGCTTTTATACGGTGAATGACTTCATCCGAGCATACAATGACAACACAAGTCATCAAAAGCTGTTCGTTGTTGTACAATCCCCCCACGAAGCACGACTGCTGGTGGAAGCGGGAATTGAACTAAAGCGCGTTAATGTCGGTAATATGCATTATGAAAAGGGGAGAGTTGCATTCAATCGAAAGGTATATCTTACACAGCTGGATATTGAGGATATAAATTATATGATTTCACAGGGGACGGAGGTATTCTATCAGGATGTTCCCGGATCAGCTGTTGAGAAATTCAGTGAGCTTGATTATGAAACAATGAAGCGGAGAAGGTAAATGGTCTTCGCTTTTGTATACTTGCATGTAGAGAATGGAAAGGCAGGCGCAACGCAATGAAGGAAATCGTTTTTGAAGAATTGAAAAAACGCTGTGAGGAGTATGCCATCGAGGAGCACACGCGATTTACAGCAGCCAGTATTGCAGATGCATTGAATATCAGTCGCAATACGGTGTCCCAGTATCTGAATGAGAAGGTGAAAACCAAGGATGTGATCAAAATCAATTCCCGTCCGGTATATTTTTTTGTTCGCGAGATTGTGGAAAACAAACGAAGCGGTATTGTTACAAAATACAGCTTTGATTCCTTTGAACAGTTTGAGCAGGAGCTGGTAGGTGACGCCCAGGATTTTGAACAGCTGATCGGCTGTAACAATTCTCTATCCAGTGTAGTTGAGCATTGCAAGGCGGCAGTATCCTATCCGGGTGGTCTTCCGATACTCATCAACGGTCCGACAGGTACGGGGAAAAGTATGATTGCGGCAATGATGTATGAATATGCGGTGAATCAGAATATCATCGGAAAAAACAAGAAATTCGTAGCGGTAAACTGCTCGGAATATGCCAATAATCCGGAGCTGTTGACAACCAATCTGTTTGGAAATGTGAAGGGTGCCTATACTGGTGCGGATGAGGATAACCCGGGGCTGATTTCTTTGGCAGATGGCGGACTTTTATTTCTGGATGAGGTGCACTGCCTCAAGGCGGAATGTCAGGAAAAGCTGTTTTTCTTTATGGATAAGGGAATGTATCATAAGGTCGGTGACAATGAAAACTGGTATTATTCCAAATGCCGTCTGGTTTTCGCAACAACGGAGGACCCGCAGAACGTTCTGTTGAAGACTCTGCTGCGAAGAATACCGATAACAATCACCGTTCCAGCATTAAAGGACCGCCCGCTGATTGAAAAGCGGGAGCTGATTTATACGATCTTCACAAAGGAAAGCAAACGTCTCGGCAAGGAAATCCTCATCAGCAACCTCGCCTATCAGAGTCTGATGGATTTTGAGTTTATCGGCAATGTCGGGGCATTGAAAAATGCAATCAAGGCAGCCTGTGCAAATTCCTTCCTTGTCCATCAGGGGGAGCCAAAGCTGAAAATACAGGTAGCCGATTTACCGGATTATATCTTTCCTTCCCTGACCTCCGTGCAGCTGAAATCCTCCACCCATGGCATGCAGGAGGCTATGATACCAATCGAGCGGCTAAAGGGGTCGCTGAATCAGGCATCCCCGCTGCTGCATCTGTACAGTCAGCTGGTCACGCAGTATGAGGCATATCAGACCTCGACAAATGCCTTTCCTGCCTATATGGAAAAAACAGCGATTCTCATACAAAGCTATATCGACTATGTCATGTTCCATAACCGCTATCAGAAGAATACGAGTGAGGCATACCTGCTAAAGCTGCTGGATAAAATCTATTCCATCGTCATGAATAAATACTCCATCAATATACCGAATAACGAAATCAAAATCTATTCGCGTATCCTTGTTGAATATTCCAAATGTGCAACGGATGCTAATGTGTGGATCAGTGCGCATCAGAAAACGGTAAAAGCGCTGGTAGCGGAGGTGCAGGAACGAATGCCAAGAATCTTCCACATTGCAGAGGAAATTGTGGAAAATGTACGGCTGAATCTGGATTTGGAGCTGGATGATTTACTGCTGGTGATTATTGCTATCGCGTTTGCAGGGTATCAGAATGAAGAGGTCAGCTCCTGTGTCGGCGTGATCCTGTGCCATGGCTACTCTACCGCAAGCAGTATTGCGGATACGGCGAATCGTATGCTGGGGCAGTATGTGTTTGACGGTATTGATATGGAAATCAACATTACCATCGATAAGGTGGCGCAGCTGGCGGATGATTATCTGAAGCGCAAGGGAACCATACACGAACTGATTTTTTTGGTGGATATGGGAAGCCTGGAAGAAATCTATACAAGAATTAAACCGATGTCCGATTATAATATTGCACTGATCAACAATGTATCCACCGCCATGGCACTGGAGGTTGGAAACTACATCATGCAGGGAAAGCGTGTGGAGGAAATACTACAGCTGGTGAAGGAGCATCATCAGCTTTCCACACATTATCTGAAAAGCAGAAAGAAAAAGTCTGCTATTCTGTCCATCTGTGCCACCGGCTTTGGCGCAGCAAAGAAAATCAGTGAGCTGCTGGAGGGCTCCCTGCCACGCAAAATCGATTTGGAAATCATCCCCTATAATTACCAGCAGCTGGTGGAAAACGGAAACCGTGATTCCATCTTCAACCGATATCAGGTGGAGCTGATCGTCGGCACGCTGGATCCCAAGGTAAGCGGTATTCCGTTTATGGCGATTGAAAGTGTCATGATGAACGATGAAATCGGTGTTCTGGAACAGCTGATGCAGCGATATCTGGGGGCTGCGGATCTGGAGGCGTTTAATCAGAACATCACGAAGAATTTCACGTTGTCCAATATCGTGAATCATCTTACCATTTTGAATGGGGAGAAGATTATCGACGATGTGGAGGAGATTGTGGAAAACCTGGAGGAGGATTTGAATGAGGAGCTGGACGCGACCCGCAAGGTCGGTCTGTATGTACATATCAGCTGTCTGATCGAACGCCTGATTCTGAAACAGGGAATCGAGCATGTGGAAGGCATGGAAAAGGCTATGGAGGGAAAGAAGGAGCGTGTAGATAAGGTCAAGGATGCCTTTAGTGGCGTGGAAATGAGATATAGTGTCGAACTTCCGGCGCCCGAAGCACTTTATGTGCTGAATTACTTTAAAAATCCTAAATAATTCAAGCGAAACGTGCTGCGACAGAAAGTTGGCACGTTTCTTGCTAAATAATAAGTGAATGGAGGTGGAATATATGCCGAATATTCTATTAACAAGAATTGACAACCGTCTGGTACATGGACAAGTTGGGGTCACATGGACAAAGACGCTGGGAGCCAATCTGATAGTGGTAGCGGATGACACTGCTGCTGAGGACAGAATCCAGCAGTCACTGATGAGTGTCACAGCAAAATCATCCGGTGTGGGAATTCGTTTCTTCAGTATTGAAAAAACGGCAGCCATCATTGGCAAGGCAGCACCGGAACAGAAAATCTTTATCGTATGCCGTACGCCGAAGGATGTCCGCCGTCTGGTGGAGGCCGGTGTTGATCTGAAGGAGGTAAATGTGGGAAACATGCATTTCTCCGAAGGGAAACGCGCTATGACAAAGAAGGTCTATGTCGATGATGAAGACATGGATGATTTAAAGTATCTGGTATCAAAGGGCATCAATGTGTATGCACAGGATGTACCGGGTGATCCGAAATCCGCTATTGAATAGCCAAAACTGAAAAGGAGATGAAAGTAATATGGAGATTACACTTTTACAGGGAATCCTACTGACCATTATGACGATTATCGTCGGTCTTGATTTCTTCCTCGAAGCGTTCTTTATCTTCCGTCCGTTGATCGTATCGACACTGACGGGACTAATTTTGGGTGATATTACCTTGGGGCTGAAGGTTGGAGCACTGATCGAGCTTGCATTCGCAGGATTGACACCGGCTGGCGGAACACAGCCGCCAAACCCTGTATTCGCAGGTCTGATGGGAACGGTACTTGCGTATACAACCGGCTGTGATCCAAAAGCTGCACTGGGTCTTTGCCTGCCATTCTCTTTCCTGGGACAGTATGTCATTCTGTTCTATTATTCCGCATTCTCATTCTTTATGGGAAAAGCCGACAAGTGTGCTGCCGAAGCTGATGTTAAGGGTATCCGTCGCATCAACTTCACAACCATGACGATTATTTCACTGACCTATGGTGCTCTGGCATTCCTGTGTACCTATGTTGCACAGCAGCCGATGGCAGACTTCGTAAATGCACTGCCTGCAGTTATCACACACGGTCTTGAGGTTGCCGGCGGAATTCTTCCGGCTGTCGGATTCGCTATGCTGCTGCGTGTTATGATGAAGGTAAAATACACACCATACTTTATCGCAGGCTTCCTGATGGCATGCTTCTGCGAAATGCCGAACCTGCTGCCGGTAGCGCTGCTTGGTACTGTATTTGCACTGATTGATTTCTTTGGTGTGAAACAGAGAAAAGACGAAATTGAAGAAGCTGTGAAAAACGCAGGGATAACTGGAGGTGACACGAATGTCGGCATCTAAGAAATTAACAAAACATGATATTACAATGCTTGGTATACGTTCTTCCTTCCTGCAGGCATCCTTCAACTATGAACGTATGCAGGCCTGTGGATTTACATGGGCAATGCTGCCTGCTCTGGAAAAGGTATACGGAGACGATAAGGAAAAGCTGTCTGCCGCGATGACAGATAATCTGGAATTTATTAACACACATCCAAATCTTGTCGGCTTTCTGATGGGCTTGATGATGTCCTTGGAGGAAGGTGGAGGAACCCGTGATGCAATCAAGGGTCTGAAGCTGGCTCTGTTTGGACCAATCGCCGGTATCGGTGATGCAATCTTCTGGTTCACCATTCTGCCAATCGTTGCAGGTATCTCCTGTTCCTTTGCATCACAGGGATCCGTTCTGGGACCGATTATTTTCTTTGCGACCTATGTGGTTATCTGGATTCTGCGTATAGTCTGGACCCGTCTTGGCTATACCCTTGGAACACGCTCTATTGATATCATTACAGAGAACTCTGATATGATCGCCAATTCCGCAACAATTCTGGGTATCACCGTAATCGGTGCACTGATTGCTTCCTATGTTACCATCAACCTGCTGCCAGTCATTAAGGTAGACGGTGGTATCGAGGTTGCAGTACAGGCTGAGTTCTTCGATCGTATTTTCCCGAACTTTTTGCCAATGTGTGTTACCCTGCTGCTGTTCTGGCTGCTGAAAAAGAAACAGGCGAATCCAATCGTTCTGATTGTATCCATTATTGTGCTTTCCATTCTGGGAGCATGGGTCGGACTTGTTTAAAATATGATAAAATAAAGCTATCCATACAAGACTTTCGGATAGCTTTTTTCAAAAATTGGAGGTAGTTATGAAACTGATACATACAAAGAATTATGAAGCAATGTCAAAAGAGGCTGCGGATTTGCTGCTGGATACACTGCGTAAGAAGCCGGATGCAGTAATTTGTCTTGCGACCGGAAGCTCTCCGGCGCGGATGTATGAGCTGGTATGTGAGGCGGTGAACAGGGAACGAATCGACCTGTCCGAAATCACATTCGTAAAGCTGGATGAATGGTATGGAGTAGAGCCGCAGGCAGCCTGTACATGCACAACCTTTATCAAGGAGCATTTGCTGGATCAGCTGTATATGCAGCCAAAAGCGGTCGTTGAATTTGTATCTGATGCTGCCGATATCAAGCAGGAGCTGGATAGGATGGATGCGTTTTTATCAGAGCATCCGATCGATGTCATGATTCTCGGATTGGGAATGAATGGACATCTCGGATTGAATGAGCCTGCGGATTTCCTTACACTGAACGCACATTATGCAGAGCTGGATGAGAAAACAAAAACACACGATATGGTAAAGGGCTTTGATCCTAAGGGAGGATTGACGATAGGACTGCAGGGGATTTTTACATCAAGGCAGATTCTTATGCTGGTTTGCGGTGAACGAAAGGAAGCTGCTTATCAGGCATTTATGAGTCAGAGAATAACAACCGCAACGCCGGCATCTCTGCTATGGCTGCATCCGAACTGTGTTACACTGGTTGATGATACCATACAGAAATAGCTTTTCATATTGTTATTATGATAAAATTATGATAACAAAATGGAGAGGAGTAGATTGATATGATACAAATTCGTCCTGTTTCTGATTTGAGAAATAAATTCTCTGAAATTGAAGAGATTGTAAAAGGTGGGGAACCCGTTTCCCTTACAATGAACGGCTATGGTACAATGGTGGTTATGAGTCTGGAACGGTATGCAAGTCTTACAGATTTTGTAGAGGCCAAGCTGGATGAGGCTGATCGTATTGCGGAAACAAGTGAGGAACGACATTCGCACGAACGAGTGTTTGGCGATATCAGAAAAGCTGTTGATGGAAATGAAGACCTAATAGGGGATTTATTTTTATAGTCTTTCGTAAAGGAGGCAGCCTTTTGTTCATATATTTCATCACATCACATACGTCCTTAGGATACAGCAGTAGTGAGCCGCAATTCCTACATGGTGCTTTTTCACCGCTGCTTTTAGGTTCACCTTTCATTTGACCTTGCTTGTTTTCATGATGAAACGCTTGATAGAATAAGCAAATACATCCTACATATATGGCAGGAATATCTCCATAATCATTGCCATTTCGGAAGAAGGAATCGTCACGTTGAAAATTTCAGAGATGATTTCAAAATCCTTCTCCATTATATAATACATCTGATCATACTGATTGATGATGCCTCTGGCCTTTGGATAGGACAGGGGCTCTTTTCGTATGCAGCGCTCGATCATAAATCCACTGTGGAATATGAACTTAATCAACAAATCATCCGTATAGGAAATATTCAAATCATGCAGAATATTGATCAATACATTAAACAGTGACTGACAGACCTTGTGCGGATTCAGAAATACCAGTGACTCAGACAGTACCTTGTTTGTGATATCATTCAGCAGCTCCTGTGCATGTGTTTCCGTTTCACTTACACTTGCCGCATCCGATGTATGATCCTGTCGGAAATACTGGATGGAGCTTAACGTGGAACCGAGTGATTCCATCTTTTCCACAATCGCCATCAGCGTTTTTACACTGATATCACCTACGATGGTAAACGCGACATCACTCAGCTTTTTCAGTATGGCTTCACTTGCTGTAACTGCACTGCTGTCTGTGGCAATCACAACGCCCTTCCCGCGATTGATCGAATGCATCGTATCGGCAATCAGCCTGCAATTCTTTTCATGGGAGGTCTGCGAATGCAGACGGAGGAAGTGGATTTCAGATTTGAAGGACAGGCTGTTCAAATAATCCGCATACTCCTTTGCTGTATCATTATCCACACTGATAATCAGCAGCTGTATATAGTTACTGTCAATCCATTGTGAGGAAAGATACAGATAGGTGGCAATATAATCTGTTTCCTCCGCAGGAAGCTTTAGCTCCTGATGTGCATGAATGTGTGCAACGATGCTTTGTGCGCAGTCATAATCCTCCTGCTTGGCAATGCGATACTCTGCCCGTCGAAAGCCAAGCTCCTGATTTCCGCTGCGAATGCGGCTGATGGAATTGGATACATGCAGCAGTAAGCCATACAGCAGATTCTCATTCTTACAAATCGGTTTATTCTGAAGAATCGGATACAAAAGATCATAAACCTGCTTCAGCATAACGGAACGAATCGTATTCAGATGGATACCGATTGCCGCATTGATATCCTGAATACACAGATTGATCAGCTTATCATCAATACTTTCCAAATAGCTGTCCTTTTTGCTGGTGCTGTCATTGAGATCATACAGCAGCTCCAGCTCCTGATTCTGCTTCAGCGCAGAGAAAAATAAATATTCACCGGCAAACAGATTCAGAATGTTATCCAGCTCACTCATGCGCTCATTCACATCATAAATATCCGTTAATACCTGTGTGGAAATATCATCATAATCAATGCTGACAAACAGTGCTTCCTGCTCCAGATAGCTGCGAAATGCATGTGCACACGCCTGCTTGATTTCCGCGTGCAGATGAGGCAGGTTACCGGAATAATCCGACATGACAAAGCAGCTGAGTGCGCCCTTCGATATGCGTATGGTTTTGTCAATATGTGCAGCCTCCTGCTGGAAATATTGCATGGTCAGAACCAGCATTTCCTGAATGGACTTCTCCCGCAGACTGGGAATGTGTATCTGCATAGGGAAGCAGCGGCGGATATCCGGATTCAGTATCATGTTTTCCGTGTTGGAGATACCCACAATCAGGGAGCGAATCGGATATTCCTTGGAGGGTAGATGCAGCGGCGTATAGGATTGGTTGATCATAGCGTTGTACAGGCTGGTCAGGGCGGAAAAGGACAGGCGATCCATGTGATTCAAAATGAGCATACCGTTTCTGCTTGCCTCCAGCAGTCCCTTTTTCAGATGGCTGCCATCATAATAGCCATACAGCTTGCTGAGAATTTCCTCCGGCTCCTGATCGGCATAATTCAGACAGTCAAAGACAACGATTCGTGAGCCATGAGAAAAGATTTTCTTATGCAGACAGAATTCATACATCGTCTTCGCAAAGCTGAGCTTGCCAACGCAGGGGTCACCGTATAAAAGGACATTCAATCCCTGCGGTGGATACAGCAATGCGGATTTTGCCCGTTGAATCGGCTCAAACATACTGCTTGTATTACGGTTTGCGATATATTGACGGAATACATCTGCCTGTGTCTGTTCGCTTTTCTGCTCATGCTCCTCCTTCAGGTAGCTTTGAATGCTCTTTCCCTTTGGAATAACACTGGGGATATGTACATCCGGATGCTCGTTTTCCAGTGGTGTTCTGGCAAAAAACAGAGTTGGGCGTCCCTGCGTTTTAATCAATCTACCCTCATGATGCAGCTGATTCAATAGTCTGGACACATTGGAGCGGTCCATTTGCAGATCAAGACTGATATTCAAAGCATCCCTTCCCAGACTGCCATGCTGCTGAAGCTGCTTTGCTGTATGATGGATCAGATGCTGATACACCTCTTCTTTTTTCTTATCCATATAGCCTTACCTCCTTTTTGACATTATAACAAAAATATCCGGTATTTGGTGTAAAATGGGCAGGACGCTTACACACTGTTAATCAAAATGTATTTTTTATCTGCTGTGATTGTGCAAAAACCTACGCACATATGTATAGATAGGAAGAAAAGCGGTTACTTTTCCTATAAAAATAAAAAGAAACCGCTGATATATACGAGAAATATTGCTTTACACAGTTTATTTAATGTGTAAAAAAAACGGGAATTTTGTGTGGCGAAAACAGCGTGATACAATACACTCGAAGTTAAAACGACTGTCGAATAACCGGCAGCTGATGAAATGAGGAGGTAGAAATATGGTTGCAGTGTTATTGGTGACACATGGCGATCTGGCACAGGCACTGTTGTCAAGTGCAGCGCTGATTATGGGAGAGGCTCCGCTGATCGAAAGCCATGGTTTATATCACGGAGACAGTGTTGACAATCTGAAGGATACGATTAAGGAGGCGGTAGTCAGGTTGTCTGAGTGCTCACAGGGAGACGGCGTTTTGATCCTGACGGATTTGTTTGGAGGAAGTCCGTCCAATGCGGCAGCGAGAGCGATGCACGAGCTGCAGGATAGCGTTCGCTGTGAATGTATCACCGGGGTGAATCTTCCCATTCTTCTGGAGGTGGCAACGAGCAAGACCTTTCGGAAGCTGGAAGAGCTGAAGCAGCACGCATTAGAAGTTGGTGGGAACAGTATTCTGGATCTGAGAAATCAGTTTCAGTTATAAGCAGATTGCTGAAAGGAGATAAGTTATGCAGATTTCAATTATTCAGGCCATTCTGATTGGTACGCTTTACTATTTAACAAACAATGGGGTTCCCTGGCTGACCGGGCTGGGCAGTGTGTCCATCCGCCAGCCAATCTGTGCGGGGACGATTGTCGGACTGATTCTTGGGAAGCCGGTGGAAGGCTGTATTATGGGTGCTACGATCAATACCTTGTATCTGGGCTTCGTGAATGCGGGAGGTACGCTGCCAACCGATCCCGGAATCGGCGGGGTTGTGGGGACAGCACTTGCGCTGAGTGCCAATGCCACACCACAGGTTGCTATGTCGATTGCAGTTCCGCTTGGAGTCATGGGAACGATGGTATGGACGCTTCGTCAAACGGTGAACATCTATTTTGTACACCAGATGGACAAGTATGCAGTTACCGGTGATATTAAAAAGATGGCCTTCTGGCAGCTGGTGCCGACGCAGCTGTTCGGATATGCAGTAACCATGATTCCCTGTGCGTTGCTGGTTTACTTTGGTGCTCCGGCTACACAGGGACTGCTGGACATGCTGGCAGGAAAGCCGCTTCATATTCTGAGTGTAATCGGTGGGATTCTTCCTGCTATCGGTATTGCCATGATTATCCGTATGCTGAATACAAGAAACGGAATCCTGATTTTCTTTACACTGGGATTCTTCCTGGAAACATACTCCGGACTGAGTATGCTGGTGGTATCTATTTTTGCGGCTATTGCTGCTTACTTCTATGGTGAATTGAAATTCGGAAAGGCAGGGAATGAGGAATGAGTGAACAGGTGACAGAAAGAAAGCTGACAATTAAGGATCTGAATACATCCTATTTCATGTTTGAGGTGTTTGCACAGGCCTGCTGCAGCTATGAACGATTACAGGCACCCGGATTTTTCTCCGGTATGAAGAATGTTATCGCTAAACTATATACAGACCCTGAGGAACGTGCGGAAGCATGTCAGCGTCATATGGAATTTTATAACTCGGAATTCGCGCTGGTAGGACCGGTCATTCTTGGTCTTACGATTGCCATGGAGGAAGAAAAGGCCTGTGGTGCGGAAATCGACGGGCTTGCAATCAGTGCGGTAAAGACCTCCCTGATGGGTCCGCTTGCAGGAATCGGAGATACCCTGCGGCAGGGAACGCTGATTCCCATCATCGGCTCCATCGCAATCTCCATTGGGCAGGAAGGAAATCTTCTGGGGCCGATCTTCTATTTCTTTGTGACGCTGGCACTAAACTTCGGCATCAGCTATACGCTGTACCGTAAGGCATATGACAAGGGGCGCGATTTCGTTGGTGAATTCTTCAGCGGCGGGAAGATGGAAAAAATCATGACAATGGTAACCGCTATGGGCTCGATCACCATCGGTGCACTTGCCGCAACGACCGTAAAGCTGACCTCTACTGCGGAAATCGCTCTGGGTGACAACAAGCTGGCAGTACAAGCTGATATATTGGATAAGGTTGTAAATAATCTGCTTCCGTTTGGTATGGTCATGCTGACATTCTATCTGATGAACAAAAAAGTAAGTGTAAACAAGGTCCTGCTCATTCTGTTTGCCATCGGAATCATCGGTGGCCTGCTGGGAATCGTTTAGGCAGGTGCAGGATATGAAGGTTCTGATTACATCCAACAGCTTTGGCAAATTTGACGAAGCTCCGCGTAAGCGTATGCTGGATTTAGGCTGGGAGCTGCTTGATAACCGCTACCATCATATTATGAGCGAGGAAGAAATGATGAACGAGGTTCCCGGTGTGGACGCGATCATACTTGGCTCTGATATCGTCAGTAAACGCGTGCTGGATAAGGCTGACAGGCTGAAAATCATATCCAGATACGGTGTGGGAATTGACAACATCGATACTGCGGAGGCTGAAAAAAGAGGTATTGCTGTAACGGTGACGAAAAACTGTAATACGGAGGCGGTGGCAGATTATACGATTGCCCTCATGCTGGCAACCCTGCGCCATGTATGCAATGTGCATTCCTCCTTGCAAAAGGGAACATGGAAAAAAGAAACCGGTCTGGATTTGTGCCATAAGACAGTCGGAGTATTCGGACTGGGCGCAATCGGCCGTCAGGTTGTAAAACGTTTAAAGGGATTTGAATGTAGGATACTAGGGTACGATATATTTGCGGATGAAGAATACTGTCGAAGGGAGGGGATCCGCCTTGTTTCTCCTCAGGAGATTTTCAAGCAGGCGGATATCATCACCCTGCATATTCCGGGCAATGCGGATGGAACGCATTTCATCACAGAACGGGAATTGGCGCTGTTGAAGCCGGAGGCTGTCATCATCAATACCGCGAGAGCTTCTCTCATTGATGAAACAGCTATGCTTCAGGCATTGCGACAAAAACGCATCTATGGCTATGGAACGGATGTCTTCGATAAAGAGCCGCATATGAATCCGGATTTCATCGGATTGGACAATGTTGTCTGTAGTCCGCATACAGCTGCCGTCAGTGTGGAGGCTGTGAATACCATGTCACATGCCGCCGTGAATCATCTGATGGAGTATTTTGGAGTAACAAAATAATAGGAGAAGCCTTATATGAAAAATATCGTTTGGACAAGAATTGATGATCGTCTGATTCACGGACAGGTCATGACACAATGGATTCAGTATACCGAGGCGAATGAGGTGCTGATCATCGATGATGGAGTCGCAAAGGATTCCTTCCTGCAGATGGTTATGAAATCCAGTGTACCCGGCAAAATCAGTTTAAAGGTATTGAGCGTCAAGGATGCGATTGGATATTTGAATGAAGATGGAACGCATGAGAAAATTATCATTCTTGTAAAGACACCGGTCGTATTGGATGAGCTGAGCGATGCCGGTGTTCGTCTGAAGAGTATCAATGTCGGAGGAATCGGCGCGAAGGCCGGAAGAAAGCCGATGTTCAAAAACATTTCTGTCAGTGAAGAGGAAAAGGAAGCCTTCCGTAATCTGTTAAACAAGGGAATCAACGTGTTCCTGCGTGTCATCGTTACAGAACCGGAAGAGGATATCGCAAAATATTTATAGAAAGGAAACGGTATACTGACGCATATCAGAGGCGATCAGGTCGTATACCGGAGGGAACAGGATGAATGAAATTGTAGAGTTTATCGCAAGGCACAAGGTAGTCGTTATCTGCCGCGGCTTGTATGATACAGAGCTGGTAAAAACAATCAAAGCCTTGTATGCGGGTGGTATACGTATCGTGGAGGTAACCTTTGATCAGGCAGACCCCGATGCAATAGCGAAGACATGCGGCGCAATACGGACAATCAAAGAGCATTTTCCACAGATGAAGGTGGGAAGCGGCACAGTAACCTGTGTAGAGCATGTGCTTGCGACAAAGGAGGCAGGGGGAGAATTCTGTCTGTCACCGGATGTGAATACGGAAGTGATTCAGGCGACAAAAAAAGCCGGACTGACATCCATTCCCGGCGCTATGACATCCACGGAGATTTTGCAGGCCCATCATGCCGGCGCGGATATTGTGAAAATATTCCCTGCAGGATGGCTGGGAGTATGCTATCTGAAGGATATCAAGGGGCCGATCAATCATGTGAAATTTCTTGCGGCAGCCGGTGTAAATGAGGATAACTTCAAAGACTATCTGAATGCCGGATACTGTGCCGCAGGGATCAGAGGACGCTTTATGGATCGTACCGTTATCGCTGAAGGAAACTTTGCGGAGCTGACCCGCCGGGCAAGGATATTTACCGATATTGCCAAAGCCTGCTAATCCAACCCCGCCGCATAGCTGACAGTGGCGGGGCTTTTTGGGAAATAGATGCAGTTTACTTGTACTGTAGGTGACAAGATTCGCATATGCAGTAAGCAGGTAGGCAGTGAAGCGTAATATGGAGGATAGAATGTGCTGGAGTATCTGGCTGTTAATAAAAAAGAGGATGTAAAACAATTTTCATGTAATATTTGTGCCCGTGCGCGAAGTGCGGGGAAGGGAGTTAAAAATGAAGGCTATTGTATTTGGTGCGGGGAAAATCGCCCGTGGATTTATCGGACAGCTGCTGTATCTCAGTAAGGCGGATATCACGTTTGTGGATATTGATCAACAGTTGGTGGATCGTTTGAATAAGGATCAAAAATACCATGTGTATATTTTGGGAGATTCTTCATTGGACAGTGATGTTACAGGCTTTCAGGCTATGCAGCTGGACGATGAAAAACGCATTGGCGCTGCTCTTATGGAGGCGGATATCGCCTTTGTTTCCGTAGGTGGGGCAAATCTGAAGTCACTGGGTGAGAAAATCGGAAGAATATATGAGGAAAACGGCATACCGAAAAAGCTGTTTAACTTCGTGACCTGTGAGAACTGGAGAAATGCAGGAGCATTTTTGTATGAGGGAATCACCACACAGCTCTCAGAAGAAAAGAAAACGGTGTTCGATCAGTATATCGGTGTGAATGAGGCAGTCATTATGCGCTCTGCAACACAGCCAAGTGATGCCCTAGCAAAGCAGGATGCAACAGGTGTATGGGTGCAGAATTACTGGTATCTGCCGATCAGTGCCGAACATTTCAAGGGAGAGCTTCCGGCGATTCAGGATACGGAGCTGATGCAAAACTTCGGAGATTTTCTAACCCAGAAAATGTATACCAATAATACAAGCAACGCCGTGATTGCCTATCATGGTTATCTGGCGGGCTATGAGCTGCTGGCACAGGCCGCAAACAGTCCCGAGGTTGCCGCCTTGCTGGATGAGGTATATGAGGAAATCAATCAGACACTGGTGGCGGAGCTGCATGTCGATCCGCAACAGCAGAAGGCCTTTTCGGAAAAGGCAAGAGCAAAATATACAGACTGGACGATTGTCGATCGTGTAATCCGACATGGATGGGATCCGCTTCGCAAGCTGGGAGCGCAGGATCGGCTGATTGCACCGGCAAGAATGGCGCTGAACCATGGAATCTATCCCCGCGTGATGATTGAAACCATCGCAAAGGCACTGTTCTTTGATGAGGAAAGTGATGCATCTGCAAGGAAGCTGAAAGCTATGCGAAGAGAGCACGGGATTCCTTATGTATTGCGGACGGTATGTGAACTGGATGAGCAGGAGCCGCTATATCAGGAGGTGCTGAAGGCTGTAGACAGGATATGCAAGGAAGGGCTGGTCAAGGGACATGAGTAAGAATGTAATCATCGGAGCCGGATTAAGCGGACGGGGTTATCTCAATCGTCTGCTGTATCTGTCAAAGGAAGAAACCGTTTTTTTAGACCAGGATGAGCACCTGATCCAGCAGCTGCGACACAATCCCTCGTATACGATTCGCTTCGGAAATGAGCGGGAACCGCTGAACGTGGATAATTACACAGCGTATACGATAACAGATGAGCGTGCGATAACAGCCATCGAACGCTCAGATTGCATCTTTATCAGTGTCGGAGCCGATCACGTTGCGGAATTGTTGCCCTTTTTGCAGGCGGCATTGAAGCAGCGCGCCAGGCGTTCTTTGGACATCCTTGTTGCGGAAAATGGAATACAGCCATCCTCACCGCTTGCTGTATTGCGCAGTGATCCTAGAATACATTTGAGTGAAGCCGTCATATTTTGTACAACGCTGGGACAGCGTGATTCACTGGATATCTTCAGTGAAAATCTGGATCATCTTCCATATGACAGCATTGCACTGGGGCATGCGCTTCCTTTATACGGCTTTGTACAGGAAACACATTTTTCCGATTTACTGGAGCGTAAAATCTACACATATAACTGTATCAGTGCATGTATAGCCTATCTGGGCTATGAAAAAGGATACACGGATTATGCCGAAGCTGCAAATGATGATGAAATTAGCGGGAAGATTGAGCGAATCGCAGACGTGATCAATCGCTGTATCACTGCGGTCTATAAGGTTTCCTTGCAGGAACAAAGGGAGTTTTCTAAAATGGCGATTCAAAAGTTTCAAAATCGAAATATCATAGACACCGTGGCACGCAATGTTCGTGATGTGGAAAGAAAGCTGAAGCCGGAGGAAAGAATTCGCAAGCCGTTGTCTTTGATGCAGGAACAGGGGGAATACAGCAGGGAGCTGCTGGAGGTTCTGGCAGCGGCACTTCAATATGGCATGAAAACAAAAGAGCTTTCGCAGGATAGGGAAAAGCTGGTGGAGCTGTACACACAGGGGATGTGCGAAGCGTGGAAGCAGGTGGTGCATAGCTGCTGTAAATGATATAGCTGTAAGGTATCCGTTGTCATTAAGGAGACTGTCGGTTTACTACAGCGAAGGACTTAAAAGGAATCGTGTATTCATGCCTCTTGCTTGCATCAGCGTAAAAAAAACTGAAAAAGAAGAAATAAATTCCTAATCACAGGAGCTTTCTTTCTTCTTTTTTCAGCTACATAAATTATCCATTTCCAAGCTAGAGCCTATTCATGACAATCCCTTTTTCATGCTGGGAATGCTTTGCAATTTCAGCAATGCAGAAAATCAGTCTGCTGTAAAAGAGAATTTGCACACCTGTAGTAAGGAACAGGTTTTCCACAGCTGCTATCTTTTTTTCGGCTGGATAAGCAGGAAGTCTTACTTATTGTTTAGCTTTGCAGAAATATCCCGCAGCTCCAATGCGATATAAACCAGCAGAAGAAATTTCATAATATCTATAATCATACCTACCATGTCCACACAACCTCCTATTCATAAACGGGAAACAGGTCCCCTGCAGGACACTGTTTCCTTTGTCTCTTTCTAGCTAAACTTTACTATAAATAGCCTGTGGTGTAAAGCTGAATTGTGTAAAGAATCAAACGGGTCTGATGTTACATACCTTCGGATGCCGAAGTAGGAAAGGCTTCTAAGGTGTGCAGACAGGATATAGCTGCTCTCATCCTACTTCCGTATCTGCCGAAAAAATCTTTCGGACTACATCCTGTTAAGCAAACAACTGCTCTCATCCTGCTTCCGTATCTGTCGAAAAAATCTTTTGAACTACATCTTGTAAAGCAAAGAAATACGATTTCTCAGGTTCTGCTGGAAGACGCTGCTACCGATTGCTTTTCTTTTTAAATGCTCTTACGGATAACATATAGAAGAACAGAAGCAAGGCTGTACACCACAAAATTGCAGAAAGCAGTGTACTGGTTTTTAATGCCTCATTCAGCAGCAGCGCACGCAGTGAATCAATGATAGGAGTGATTGGCTGGTATTCTGCGAATAACTGCAATGCTCTTGGCATGGTATCGATCGGGACAAAGCCGGAGCTGATGCAGGGCAGAGCTATTGCCAGAATTGAGAATGAGCCTGCCCCCTCCGGACTGTTGGCAATCATTCCGAAATATACGGATATCCAGGATAGGGTGAGAATGTATAAAGAAATAATCAGCAGTGCGGCACACCATCCGATGAAATCCGCTTCCGGTCGAAAGCCAATCAGGAATGCCACTAAGAGAATCAGTAGCGCAGTTACCATATTTCTGATAAAGGCTTCCAGAACATGCCCATTTAAAATGGAGGAGCGTTTAACAGGCATGGTGCAGAAACGTTCCATGATGCCGCTTTTTATAAGCAAACGGCAATCGCCGTGGTAGCGGCACACTGTCCGAGACATTGCAGTATGATTCCGGGAACAATGTAATTCACATAACTTGTTTCACCTGTCTGCATGGCGCCGCCAATTACGTAAGCAAACAACAGCATGGTGAGTATCGGAGCGATGATGCTCGTTAAAATAGTATCGGGGTTTCGCTTGGATAAGAGCAGACATCTTCCGCTCATCGTCAGAATATCCTTTAGTGTCTGTATGGTTTTCATCGTACATCCTCTCTTTCGTGAACCAGGGTTAGGAAAACATCTTCCAGATTTGGCAGCTTTTGATAAAATTTCTGGATTTTGATATCACTGGAAGAAAAAATCTGAAAAAGCTTAAAGAGTGCTTCGGCACTGCCGTCCGTATATATAATCAGCTTATGCTCCTCCACTACCGGCTTCGTCGTATAGTCCGCTGTATATGCCATGGCTGTTTCCAGCATATTGCTGTCGGGAAATTCAAATTCGACGATGCCCTGCGGCAGCAGCTTTTTTAATTCCGCAGGAGTACCCTCTGTAAGGATTCTTCCCTGATCCAGAATGGCGATATGATCTGCCAGCTGCTCCGCTTCCTCCAGATACTGCGTGGTAAGGAAAATAGTGATTCCCATGGAATTCAGCTGCTTTATGATGCTCCACATACTGTGACGGCTCTGTGGATCTAAGCCTGTGGTCGGCTCATCCAGAAAAATAATCTGCGGATTCCCGACAAGGCTCATAGCGATGTCCAGCTTTCTGCGCATACCGCCGGAATAGGTGCCCACCATGCGGTTGGCAGCTTCTGTAAGAGAGAAATACTCCAGCAGCTCCTTTGCCTTTTGCTTTGGTGTCTTCAGATGATTCAGCTTTCCGATCATCACGAGATTTTCATAACCACTCAGCTTTTCATCCACACTGGCAAACTGCCCGGTGAGACTGATCAGCTTCCGAACGGCGTCTCCCTCAGCAGCGACAGAGTGAGCGCATACGGATACTTCACCGCTATCAAAGGCCGCAAGTGTTGTCAGTATCTTAATCGTCGTTGTCTTTCCAGCTCCATTGGAACCGAGCAGACAGTAAATAGAGCCCTTTTCTATTTCTATGTTCACATCCTTTAACACCTCTGTATGACCATAGCGTTTGGTTAATCTGTGTACAGAAACAGCGAGATCTTGTGTCTTCATGTTCTATTCTCCTTTTTATATACATTCAGAATGTATGTATTCTGGTAAAATAAAATTGCATATGCAATCTTATTTTGTTGGTATGCTTTGGACAATCGTCTGGGCATGCTGAAGAATTTCGTCATCGATGAGGTAGATTCCCATACTGTCCAGCAGGTGCTTGGTGAGCAACAGGCGTTCCAGCAGCTCTTCCTGCGTACAGGGGACGATGGAGGGAATGAACCACACACTGGTTATCATTACAAATAGACTGGCCAGTGCCTTGGGATATTTGATATCCGGAATGGAGCCGTCCTGAATGCCCTCCAGAAACAGCTCTTCAAAAAACGGTGTGACGATCCGCAGATTGCTTTCCATATAATCCGCAAGAATCTTCGGATTCTTCAGCAGCGGAACAGACATCTGGTTCAAATCGAGCTGATCCTGATTTTGCGCCTGCATTTTAATAAGCTTCTTCAGCTTTTCAAGACCACTTAACTCCTTGTCCTTACGAACTTCCTCAAATGGATTATGCTCCAGAAACATGCGGTCACTCAGCGCATCCAGCACTTCCTCCTTGGATTTGAAATGGTGGTAGAAAGCACCGCGGGTAAGTCCTCCCAGCTCTCTAACAATATCCAAAATGGTTGTTTCCTCATATCCTTTTTCCAGAAACAGCTTCATGGATACATCCAGTATTTTCTGAACCGTCTCCTCCGGATACTTATTGCGCGGCATTGTATCACTCCTTAATACATACATTGTGTATCTATAATTTAACATACACAGTGTATGTTGTCAATGCATATCCCGTCTTTTGTTTGCCTGCGTATAATTCAAAACGATAAGGAACTGCGTGCAAACGGTGCTTTACAAAAAAACCGATCAGACTGACCGGTTTTCTGCATTGTATATAATATGAGGGAATCTATAACCTCTGTTCCAGCTGTCCCTGAATCTCCATCTGATAATTACATATCACATCACACAAAACGGCGATTTCCTCTTGTGAAATGGAAAGGGTCATAAAATCCCGGATTTTCAACAAATTCGTTTTCATGATATGAAACAGCTCGGTATGCTCCATCATAAAGCTTTCTAAAAGATTGTAGCGAATTTTCTGCTTCTTCACACAGCGGTCTAGCATACAGGTACCATGGAACAGAAACTGTATAATAATATGATTGGAAAGCGGCAAATTGCATTCCGTGCAAATATTGAGCAGTACGCGGTACAGGGCTTCATTGGATTTCGCAATATTGATGGTGGGGAAGGTTGCCTGAAAGCGCTGAAAGATATCGCTGCTTTGACGCTCATTTTTAGAGGTCAGACTCTTATCATTCAAAAATGCCTTTATTTTTTTCTTTCGGTTCACTACATCGCTGAGCAGAGCCAACAGATGCATGGTCTTCTGTGAAACCACTTCACTGGTTTCATATAATAGTGGAAGAGAAACCGGATACAGGGAGAAGGAGGGAATGTTTAACGTGGAGATAATGGACTTATCCAATGTCGTAAGCGGCGGCTTGTCACCTACGATGAGTACGCCTTTTCCTATATCAATATATTTGATCAGCTTATATATCTTATCCGTAAACTCATGAAAGTCATGCGTCTGATAATAGAGATTATAATCAAAGGAAAAGAAACAGCGGCTTCCCAGAATCTGATTCAGATGCTGGGCATAATTTTCCGCAAGACGCTCTCCGTGACAGACAATCAGTGTCATGATGGTATTCTGACTGATCGATTTTAATGCATAGTAGATAAAATTGCGAATATAGCTTTTATATACCTTCAGAAGACTGATGTTGAACTTGTTTTCCACTGTGCTGATCACATTGTCACTCAGCTCCTGGGAATATGCCGTTTCCTTATAATCCAGATGCTCCAGCTGAAACTGATAGGCAAAGGTATTATCCAGCATATGCTGAATCTGGATATACAGCTTGCTTAAAATCTGGCGGTCATTTTTCAATTTTGTTTTCGTAAACAATGGTGTCAGAGCCTGATAGACCTTGGACTGCATTTCTATGGATGAGGAATCCAGAAGCTTTGTCCGCGTCATCAGGACATCCTCTTTTGCCTTTTCGATAATATTTTTCAGCTTTGCGGTTATGACGATGCTTGCATTGAGCTGTGTCTGTAACAGATTTTCCAGTGTTTCACATGGCTGATCCGGATAAATATCGATGATTTCCGGAAGCAGCTGCGTCACCGTGATGCGGATATGATCCTCGAGGGAATTGTCTGCACTCTTGTTTTGAATCACATTCTTGGATATGTTTTCATGTGTGATGACAATCGGCTCGTGGTTGGTAATGACACTGGAATATAGGTTGTTGGATAGGGAATAGACAATTTCATTGCGAAGCTGAAACAGGTTATAGGTATAATCTGCGCTGAGAAAGGAAGCGATGGCATTTCCCGTTACCTTAATGCGGCAGTTCAGATTCACTGCCTCCTCCTGCAGAAAGGTCAGTACCAGCTCAATCATTTCCTTGGTGGTGCGCTCCTTCAGATTCGGATATTGCGCGATGTAGGGAGTGAGCTGCGAGAAATAGGAAAAGTTTTCCACACCCTTATCTACTAGAAAAATCATGATGGGAACCGGCTTGCCTTCATTTGTGCACAAATTGTTGAGATCATTCCAGAAGCGGTAAATATCACTCTCCTGAAACTGCGTGAAAATTTCCATGATAACCATGGAAATGCTGCGGTCAAGGAATTGCTGGCGCAGGCTTACAAAGCTTTCGGTAATCGAACGGTAATCAAAGGTGAAGCTTCTGCTTTTCTTTGGAATCCGTTTATTTTTGACAGCCAGCTCAAACAGCTTCTTGCAGAAGTATTTCTTACCGGAGCCTTTTTCCCCCTGCAGGGCGATGAGCAGCGGCTTGTTCTGATTATAAAAGATTGCAGGGGTGATTTTACTGATTACGGGCGTCAGCGCTTCCTCATACCCGTTTTCGATGATATCCATTCCCTTTTTATAAAAGCTAGCGTCGCTTGCATCATAAACAAACAGGTTTTTCAGGCTATCCTTGCTGGGGATGACCTGCGGTATATGAGTGAAATGGTATTCACTCACGATGACATCCTTGGAAAGATAAAGCGTCGGTCTGCCCTCTACTTTGATTAGGAGAAGGTCGTTGAACAGCTGATTCAGTATTCTGGAAACATTGGAACGATCCAGCTTCAGATCCAGTGCGATGTCAAACGCATTGCAGCGCTCAAAGCTGAACGATTTATCCTCCAGACTTTCACTGGTATATTCCCTGACCAGGTTCATAATGGAATCGCGTCTTGTTTTTGCCATATATACCATTCCCTCCTATTTTTTAGTGTTATATTTATGCTGATAAATAACACACAAGGTAAAAAAATATTAACATAATTTGGATAAAAAGTACATACTGGATAATATTTCGGACAATATGTAAATGTTTTCAACTATAAAAGGGATGTCCTGTACAAAGGATTGCTTTTTACTGTGACACACTACTACTTTTCGTGTCAATTTGACACTGTAATCGTTTTCAATATGATAGAAGGTGACAGCGGAATATGCGGATATAAAAAAAGCTGCAGGGAGGTGAAGCAGACAGCAACGCATGTTTGATACATAGTTATGAACTGAAAAAGAAAGGAGAACTATGAAAAAAGCAAAAGCATGGGTAATAGAGGGAAAAGATGAAGTAGCTGTACGCAAGCTGGATATCGTACGGCCCGGGGATTATGAGGTATTGTTTAAAACAGAGGTATGCTCTTTGTGTACCGTTGATCGAAGAACCTATAAGGGAACCAGAAACTACGGTTATCCGTTTCTCGGGGGACATGAGTGCAGTGGAACAATCATAGAAATCGGCAGAGGAGTTGTCAATGTAAAGCCGCAAGATAAGGCGATTTTTACCTCCGGATACTGCAATCAGTGTGAGCTGGATCGTTCCGGAAGAGGTACGCAGTGCAATCGTAAAAAAGAAATGCCGAAGCGTGCACAGCTGGACGGAAACATTCTGGGGGGAGGCTTATGTGAATATCTGGTGATACCGGCGTGGCAGATTATCCGTATGAGTGATGATGTGGATATGCGTCATGCGGCACTTACGGAGCCTCTTGCATGCTGTATTCACAGTATTCGCAAGGCGAGAATCAAATTCGGTGATACAATCGTCATTATCGGTATGGGCATCATGGGCTATTTTCATCTAAAGCTGGCACAGATGAGCGGTGCTCGTATCATCGTCAGTGAAACAGATGAAAAGAAACGCGAAACTGCCCTGCGGGAGGGGGCTGCCTATGCCTTTGATCCTACGCAGTGTGATGTTGGTGAAGCAGTGAAGAGGCTCACGGATGGCTTGGGGGCAGATGCGGTAATCAATACAATTCCTTTCAAGGAGGTGTGGCAGCAGGCCATTGATATGCTGGCGCCTTATGGCAGACTGATTGCCTACAGCTCACAGAACAGCGCTGAGTTGATTGGTGTGGATTTTGGAAAGGTACATAGCCGTGAAATAGAATTTATCGGAACGCTGAATCCGACGATTGAAGATAATCAGATGGCGGTCAAGCTGATCAGCTATCATATGATTGATATGGAAAAGGTAATTGATCGGGAATTTAGCTTTGCGCAGGGAAAAGAGGCCTTTGACTATGCGTGCAAGCCCGGCGTTTATCGCGTTATGATCAATTATGGAAAGGAAGAGAACTGATATGCTGGTAACATTAACGGAAATCCTAACAAAGGCAAAGCAAGAAAATTATGCGGTACCTGCCTGCAACATTGATAATGAGCATAATCTGCGCGCCGCAATCGAGGCCGCGGAAGAAATGAATTCCGGTATTATCCTGAATACGACACCGGTTGCGAATCCTGATCTGGTGAGCTTTGGACATCTGGCAACAGATCTTGCCAGACGTTCCCGTGTAAAGGTTGCACTGAATCTGGATCACGGAAAGAGCTTTGAGGATTGTCTGCTCGGTATCCGTGCAGGCTACACCTCCATCATGATTGACCGCTCCCTTCTGCCCTTTGAGGAGAATGTCAGGGAGGTTAAGGAAATGGTACGCATCTGTCATGCGCTGGGAATCAGTGTGGAGGCAGAGCTTGGTCATGTAGGGGTCGGAGAGCAGTATCATACGGATGGTCATCAGGCGTTTACCCGTGTAGAGGAGGCTGTAGCGTTTGTAGAACAGACAGGCGTCGATGCGCTAGCTGTCGCAATCGGTACGGCACACGGTGTATACAAAGGAAAGCCAGAGCTGCATTTTGATCTTCTGCAGGAGTTGAAGGAGGCACTTAAAATACCGCTGGTTCTTCATGGCGGCAGCGGCACCGGAGATGAAAATCTGGCACGCTGTGCAAAAGAGGGAATCAATAAAATCAATCTGTCCAATGATTTGAAACGCAGTGCGATTGAAAATCTGATCAAGGAGGATTTGAGCGGTAATGCCGTATATCAGCTCTATCCGCTGCTTGCACAGGGCTTTAAAAATAAAATCAAGCACTATATCCGACTGTTTGGCTGTGAGGGCAGGTAGTATAGGACATGCACCAGTGAAGGAAATCACACGGTGTGAGAACAGATACTATAGAAGGGAAGCGTGGTGCAGTCACATAGCCTACGGGTTCGATACCGCATATATCCTGAAAGCATATAGCGTGCATTTGATTGTATGCGTAATCTGACTGCATCAGGACGGCTATGCATAAGAAGGGCTTGAAACACGATAATAAAAAGCATGGCATGGAGACGGTTTGAACATCCATGATGAATATGCGGATGTACACGGACGTGAATGTTGAATTGCATATCGAAAGGCTTGTAAAGGAACGTTCAGAAATGCATAGACAGATAAAGAAGTATGTGAGAGGAGGAGATTGCTTATGAAGCTATTGGTGACATCAAAGTCTTTTGGTAAGCTGCGTGATGAGCCGATTCGCCGATTAAAGGAAGCAGGCTTTACGGTGTTTTTAAATGAGAAGGGCAGACTGCTAAGCGAAGAGGAAATGGTGGAGGCCATTCAGGGAATGGACGCTGTAATTTTGGGGACGGAGGTTTTTAACCGCAATGTGATCGACCATGCGGATAATCTGAAAATCGTGTCGCGATACGGTGTGGGGCTGGATAAAATCGATGTGGACTATCTGGAGGAAAAGGGGATTGCACTGCGAATTGCACGCTTTGCGAATACCAATTCCGTTGCGGATCACACAGTGGGGCTCATGCTATCACTCTGCCACAATATCACACGCAGCGATGCCAATATCCGTGCTCATGTGTGGAAAAAGCCGGTTGCGAAGGATTTGTACCAAAGTACGGTTGGTATACTGGGACTGGGAGCCATTGGCAAGGCAGTTGCGCGAAGATTAAAGGGCTTTGATTGTAAAATACTTGCGTTTGACAGTGTTTATGACGAAGAATTTGTGAAGGAACACGGCATACAAAAGGCAGCTGTGGATGAAATCTTAAGAACTGCTGATTTCCTGACGCTGCATCTTCCCGCACTTCCGGAGTTCTCTCCGCTATTGGATGCGGAAGCCTTTTTAAAGCTGAAGAAGGATGCAGTCATCATCAATACGGCCCGGGCAAAGCTGGTTGATCAAAATGCTTTGTATGAGGCATTGAAAAACGGACAGCTTTATGGCTATGGAAGTGATGTACATTTCATGGAGCCCGGCTTTGACGAAGAACTGATCGCCAGTGAGAAAACTGTACTGACACCACACATCGCCGCTAGCAGCGCCGGTGCAATTCAGCGCATGTCGGATATCGCTGTCGAGAATGTGCTGGAATATTTCGGATTGTAGAAAGCGAAGAGGACAGCACGCGTTCATGCATAATAAAAAGTATGTACTGCCTGCCGGATGTTACTACTGTATAAGCGAGCAGAATGTGCTCGTCAGGGCATGAACCGCGCGTAGTGCAGCGCTTGAAGACAAAGAGCTATCTTGGGACTGCATAAGAGAAGGAGAGAAGAGGGCTATGAAGATTGATGAAAAGCTGGAAAAGCTGAAGCAGTTTGATACACCGTCCATCACGAATGTGGTGGCAACCTATCCGGATAAGGAATACTGTCTGGGGCTTTATCATCCATGGCAGGGGAAATGGTATACGGATGAACGTGCAAGGGTTATGTATCCAGAGCTGGGAAGAACCGTGGGGTATGCGATTACCTGTACGTATGGTCTACCAGATTCCAATTACGACAGATTGAAATTCGGTGATGTACTAAAGGCTGTGGCTGCGGTGGGAAAACCGGTGGTGCTGATTGTGAAGCAGGATATGCCGGAGGAAATCAAATGCCGCAATGGACTGCTTGGCGGAAACATGATGACGGCACTGCGCTCCGCCGGCTGTGTCGGTGTGATCAGTGACGGTCCCAGCAGGGATGTGGATGAGATACGGCCTTTGCGGATGCAGTATGTATTAAGCGGAGTAACAGCGGGACATGGAAAATGGGCAGTGCAGTCCATCAATACCGGAGTAGAGGTTTTCGGTATGCAGGTATGTCCCGGTGAAATCATTCATATGGATGAAAACGGTGCTGTGAAGTTTCCGGCAGCTGCCATCGATCAGGTGATCGAGAAGGCGGCATACCTTCAGCAATTTGAAGAAAACAGACAACGGAGGATGAGGGAAACCGATGATGTAGAGGAACTGATTAAAATCATGTCCGGTTTCTATGATTAGCCTATGGAAAATTTTATCTATGACATACCGACAACGGTATATTTCGGGAAGGGACAGCTGCATCAGCTGGAGAGAATCATCAGGGAATATGGAAAACGGGTTCTTCTTGTATACGGAGGGGGAAGCATTAAACGAAACGGCATCTATGATGAAGTCGTTTTGCAGCTGCAAAAGGCGGGAAGAGAATATGTTGAATTAGGAGGAGTGGAGCCCAATCCATCACTGCATACTGTGGAAAAGGGCGTGGCTGTATGCCGCAGAGAACAGGTAGATGTGATTGTGGCAATTGGCGGAGGAAGTGCGATTGATTGTGCGAAGGTTGTTTCCGCAGCTGTTTGCAGTGATCAAACACCATGGGAGCTGGTGCTTCATCCCAAGGAGATCAAGCGGGCATTACCTGTCATCGCAGTGCTGACGATTGCAGCTACCGGCAGTGAAATGGACCATATCGCCGTTATTACAAATCCGGAAACGAAGGAGAAAATCGGTACGCGCAATCCGCTGCTTCGACCAAAAGCGGCAATCCTTGATCCGACCTTCACCTTCAGCGTCAGTGCGTATCAGACTGCCTGTGGTGTTGCGGATATTATGAGCCATACAATGGAATCCTATTTCGCAAGAGAGGAAGCTGAGCTGCAGGATCGCTTTGCGGAAGGGATTTTGAAGGTATGTATCAAATATGGGCCAATCGTTTTACAGGAGCCTACGCATTATGAGGCACGAGCGAATCTCATGTGGGCGGCAAGCTGGGCAATCAACGATATGCTGAAGCTTGGGCATATGACACAGTGGAGCGTACATCCAATGGAGCATCCGCTCAGTGCTTTTTATTCCGTTACGCATGGAGAGGGACTGGCAATTCTGACACCGTATTGGATGGAGTATGTATTGAGTGAGGATACGGTGGATAAGTTTGCACGCTTCGCCAGGGAAATCTGGCAGGTAGAGGAAAAGGATGTGTGGGATATGGCGCGAGAGGGAATCGAGCGGCTGCGTGGCTTTTATGAGCAGCTGCATCTGCGCTCATCCTTAGGGGAGCTGGGCATTGATGAAACACACCTTGATGCCATGGCTATGGATGCTGCAAGACAGACAGTGAACGGCTATGTGTCACTGTCCGCTGAGGATGTGAAGAATATCTATCGAAACAGCTTGTAAAGTGTTTTATAATAAGGGCAGGGAAAGGAGATAAGGATGCACGATGTGTCCTTACAGGTTATCATATGAAAATTGTAGTATTGGATGGGTATACGGAAAATCCGGGAGATCTTGACTGGAACGGGTTTGCGGCGCTGGGGGAGGTGACGGTGTATGATCGCAGTGAGGAAGCACAGGTAGCTGAGCGAATACAGGATGCAGACGCTGTGATCGTAAATAAGGTGCGCATGACAAGAGAGCTTATGGAAGCACATCCCAAACTGCGCTATATCGGCGTGCTGGCAACGGGATATGATGTAGTGGACATAGAGGCCGCAGGGGATCTCCATATTGCGGTTACCAATGTTCCGGGATATGGTACGGATACGGTTGCACAGTATGCAATCGCACTCCTCTTGGAGGTAACGTCCAGAATCGGTCACCATGCGATCCGTGTAAAAGAAGGGGAATGGGCGCGCAATGCGGACTGGTGCTTTTGGGAATACCCTTTGCTGGAGCTGTCCGGCAGAACGATGGGGATCATCGGCTATGGACGAATTGGCAGAAGGGTCGGAGAAATTGCCCAGGCACTGGGAATGAAGATATTGTTTCATGATGCCTTTGCCCAGGAGGACGGCAGCGGAGAAAAGGTATCGCTTGTTGAGCTGCTGCAGCGAAGTGATGTTGTAAGCCTGCATTGTCCGCTTACGAAGGAGAATGATTCGCTGATAAACAAAAAGACGCTAGCGATGATGAAGTCGCATGCAATTCTAATTAACAATGCCCGAGGAAAGCTCATCAATGAATACGATTTGGCACAGGCATTGCAGGATGGTACGATTTATGCGGCGGCACTGGATGTAGTGAGAGAAGAACCGATTCGCAGTGATAATCCGCTGCTGGAATGTGATAACTGCCTGATTACTCCGCACATCTCATGGGCCAGCAAAGAGGCGAGAAGCAGAATCATGGATACTGCCGCTGAAAATCTGGCAGAGTTTCTACGTGGAAATACGCAGAATCGGATTGTGTAAATACGTTAGTATATTGAATAAATCATTGCTTATGAAAACATAGCAGTGATTTTTTTAATTAAGTCATTCGCTTGCTCAAAGCTTTACTGCTTATCCATGCCTTTATCTATTCAATTCCATAGATCTTAAACTTATTTTTTATAAAAAGTGGTTATTCATTTTTGATTATAATCATTATTAGCCATCTTATGATTGATGTTTGCAGTGTTCTTCTTAAAAGTAAATATAAAAATAGGA
>OGFC01000242.1_pt1 | contig 57198 bp, 49 predicted proteins | sample 1570841 | NCBI WGS metagenome assembly OGFC01 (sample SAMEA2582137, study PRJEB24529) | metagenome | biome: Human gut stool | place: China | collected 2011 | reverse complement strand
GGTTTTTACTCATAAATTTGTTAACCTTAGAAGAAAGGCCCCTCTGAGACAGAGCGGCCTTCTTTTTTTAAACACACATTTACTTATAAACAAAAGTCTTTAATCTCCCTATATATGTATTGAAAAATTAGAATTGTGCCATAGGTACGGACTAAGTGCCGGTAATCCCAGGTTTACAAAATAAATAATGCAGCCAATAAGAGCAAGTACCCAGATGGCCAGTAGTGTCCATTTTGCAGGATTGGGCAACGGTTTTAAATTGAATAATTGTCCGAATATGGCGAAAAGCAGTGCTATTGCAGGTATTCCGATCAGTAAGATGATGCCGATACAGCCTATTACCGCTATATAAACGGGGACTCCGTTATAAAGGTCCATTCCGAAAGGAGAAAGTTGGTATAATATTCCTGCCCCTCCTCCAATCAAGGCAACTGTTATAACAAACAATATAAATACGACCAGCAGGAGAGGTGGCAGTAAAATGATACCAGCCAGGACAGCTCCAAATTTTAAGAGGAAGCCGAACACTGTGACGAACAGGTCAGCTATTTTTTGAAAAAAACTCCTGGGTTTATCAGAACTTATATAGTCATTCACATTGTTTGAAACTTTTTCGAAACCGTCTGTAACCGTTTGTCCGATCGTTTCAAGCGTGACGCTTTTTCCCCGCATGATCAGTCGGTCGGCTGCCGTTTTTGCTAACGGCATTACCAACCAGAGTATAATGTATAATAAAGCCATCCAGTGTACGAACGGAATGAAGAGCAGCAGGATCATCGCTAATCTGACTGCTGTGGTGTCCCAACCCATGTAGGCGGCAATACCGGCGGCAACTCCGCCGATTACGCGGTTGTCGGGGTCGCGCATCAGTTTTTTCTTGCCGGAGATTACTTGTTCCTGATAAACACGTTTTCCCGTAGTCTCTTTTTCTTCCTCTTTCTCCTCTTCGAATATATCTTCCGGTTTCCCCATGCGGTTGATCACCTCTTCGACATGTTCGATTGTGATCACTTCGTGACCCAGACGAACCCGTTCGCCGAAAAGCTCGGATATACGCATTTCGAAATCGTTCATAATTTCTTCAGAGCCCTCTTCTTTGCGGAAATGTATGCGCAGGTTCGAGAGATACTTATCTAATAGTTGATATGCGTCTTCGTCAATGTGGAAAACTGTTCCTCCCAAATTAACAGTAAGTGTCTTCTTCATTGTTTTGCTGTTTTAATTGTTTCTGATGTGGTTTATTGTATCATTTAGTTCCTGCCACGAGTTTTCCAGTTCTCCGAGAAACTCTTCTCCCGTCGGAGTGAGTTGGTAATATTTACGGGGCGGACCCTGAGTCGATTCTATCCACTGATAACTTAATAGCTCACTATTCTTTAATCGTGTTAAAAGGGGATATAAGGTGCCTTCAACTACAATCAATTTAGCCTCCTGTAACTTCTGAATAATGTCAGAGGTGTAAGCCGGCTCTTTCTTGAGAAGCAGGAGGATACAATACTCCAGTGTCCCTTTTCTCATTTGTGATTTTACGTTCTCTGCATTCATATTTTATAGTTTTATGATGCAAATATATGTATTGCCTATGTACTATGCAATACATACTACTATATTTATTCTATTTTAACACGCTTTTCTCCGTATGACCCTGATATGGAGTTTATGTTTTTGCACAAAAAGTGCGATTGTGTGTAAAAAAAGAAGGGAATCTGTTGCTATTCAGTAGGAAAGCCGTACTTTTGTTGTATCAACTCAAAAAGAAGATTTATGGTTTATTACCACTATGCTGAATTAATTCATAGGCAGGCTGAAAAATATGGCTCGCGTACAGCTTTGAAATACCGCGATCATGAAAGCGGAAAATGGTTAAAGATCTCATGGAAAGATTTCTCTGAGTGTGTAATGCTTACTGCTAAAGCGATGGCAGAGTTTGGAATAGAGGTACAGGAGAAAATCGGTATCTATTCTCAGAACATGCCTCAATGTTTGTTTACTGATTTCGGGGCTTATGGAAACCGGGTGATCTCTATCCCGATGTATGCTACCAACTCTCCGGCCCAGATAGAATATATTATTAATGATGCGGATATACATACCTTGTTTGTGGGCGAACAATTGCAGTATAATAATGCATTTAAAGTTCAGAAGGAATCGACCGTATTGAAGCGTCTGGTGATATTTGACTCAGCCGTTAAATTGAATCCGGAAGATAAAACTTCTATTTATTTTGAAGATTTCCTGCGTTTGGGAGATACTGCTCATGCGGAGACAACCGTAAAGATCCGTACCAATGAGGCTACGGCCGATGATATAGCAACGATCATGTATACATCCGGTACGACCGGCGAGTCGAAAGGTGTTATCCTCCATCATTTTAATTATCTGGAAGCGATGCGCATCCATGATATTCGTTTGCCGATGGTGAACGACAAAGATACTTCCATGTGTTTTCTTCCTTTGACTCATATTTTCGAGAAAGCCTGGACGTATTACTGTCTGCATAAAGGGGTGAAGATCGCTATTAACCAGGATCCGAAGATGATCCAGAAAACGTTGCCGGAAGTTCATCCTACGCTGATGTGTAATGTTCCCCGTTTCTGGGAAAAAGTATATGTGGGAGTTCATGAGAAGATCAATTCTTCCGCTCCTTTTATGAAAAAGATCTTTTTGGATGCGATAGAGACCGGTCGTTCGTATAATCTGGAATATAAGAATAAAGGTTTAAAAGCTCCTTTCTGCCTGAAGTCCAAATTTAAATTCTATGATAAGACTGTCTTTACCTTGCTGAAGAAAGTCCTGGGTATTGAGCGGGGACGTTTATTCCCTGTTGCCGGGGCTCCGCTGTCTGATACGGTGAACGAATTCCTGCAGTCTGTTAATATCCCTATTGTTTATGGTTATGGATTGAGTGAAACTACGGCTACCGTGTGTTTCTATCCGGAAATAGGCTTCCAGTTTGGTTCGATCGGTGAGATTATGCCGGGGGTTGAAGTAAAAATAGATGAAAGTAACGGGGAGATCCTGGTGAAAGGAAAAACGGTTACCACCGGATATTATAATAAACCGGAAGAAAACTCCCGTTCGTTTACGGAAGACGGCTTTTTCCGTACCGGGGATGCTGGACGTCTGGAAGGTAATGTGCTATTCTTTACTGAACGTATCAAAGACCTTTATAAAACTTCCAATGGGAAATATATTGCTCCACAGGCCATAGAAATGGAAATGAGCAGCGATAGGTATATCGAGCAGATTGCGGTTATCGGCGACCAGCGTAAGTTTGTCAGTGCTTTGATTGTGCCGGCTTATCTCTTATTGGAAGAGTATGCAGAGAAGAAAGGTATAACGTATGGTAGCCGTGAAGAGTTGGTTGCCCATAACGAGATTATCCGTCTGATAGAGTCGCATATTGAGGAACATCAGAAGAACCTGGCTTCTTATGAAAAGATCAAGCGGTTTACTTTGCTTCCCCAACCGTTTACGATGGAAGGGAGGGAACTGACCGATACGTTGAAATTACGTCGTCCGGTTGTCCTGCAAAAATATGCCAATGAGATTGAAGCAATGTATGCTGAGTAAACTGAAGATTAATTTCCTATCTTTGCACAAAATTTAAAAGAAGAACAAGAGTATGATAACATCAGACCAACTACAGAATGTGTTGGAGCGCGAGCTCGCGCTGAGGGGGTATCTTTGACATAGATGGTAAGACCATCCAGTTAGAAGAAGAAGAACTGCGTACACAGGATCCCGGTTTCTGGGAAGATGCCAAACGGGCGGAAGCTCAGATGAAAAAAGTAAGGGAGCTGAAAAAGTGGATTGAACTTTACAATGAGGTTCATGATGCGGCAGAGGAGTTGCAGTTATCTTATGAATATGTAAAGGAAGAAATTATCACCGAAGCCGAAGTCGATGCCGCTTATGGCAAAGCGTTGGAACTGGTAGAAAATCTGGAATTCCGGAATATGCTTCGTGATGAAGCCGACCAGATGAGTTGTGTTCTTAAGATCAACTCCGGTGCCGGTGGAACTGAAAGCCAGGACTGGGCTTCCATGCTTATGCGTATGTATCTGCGTTATGCGGAGTCCAACAATTATAAAGTATCTATCGCCAACTTGCAGGAAGGGGATGAGGCCGGTATCAAAACAGTCACGATCAATGTGGAAGGTGATTATGCATTCGGTTATCTGAAAAGCGAGAACGGCGTACATCGTCTGGTTCGTGTATCTCCTTATAATGCACAGGGAAAACGAATGACCTCTTTCGCATCGGTCTTTGTTACTCCGTTGGTAGATGATACGATCGAGGTTAAGATTGAAACGGCAGCTATTTCGTGGGATACGTTCCGCTCAGGTGGTGCCGGTGGACAGAATGTGAACAAGGTGGAATCCGGTGTTCGTCTGCGTTACCAGTTTAAAGATCCTTATACCGGTGAGGAGGAAGAGATCCTGATCGAGAATACGGAAACGCGCGACCAGCCTAAGAACCGTGAGAACGCCATGCGTCAGTTGCGTTCTATCCTGTATGATAAGGAATTGAAACATCGTATGGCTGAGCAGGCCAAGATCGAAGCCGGTAAGAAGAAGATCGAGTGGGGATCGCAGATCCGTAGTTATGTCTTTGACGACCGTCGTGTGAAAGACCACCGTACCAACTATCAGACTTCTGATGTAAATGGTGTAATGGATGGCAAGATCGACGAATTTATCAAGGCTTATCTGATGGAGTTTGGTGGTGAGGAAACTGCTGAAAAGTAAAGTTTTTACAAGAATACTTGCAAAATCCGATTAAAAGTCGTAATATTGCACCCGATTTCAGAGTAACCCTCTGAAATACCGGTCCTATAGCTCAGTTGGTTAGAGCACCTGACTCATAATCAGGGAGTCCTTGGTTCAAGCCCAAGTGGGACCACATATATGAATCGCTTAAATGTTGAAAGTAAAACGTTTAAGCGATTTTTTGTTTTTTAGTATTTGGGTATCATCAACATCAAAGTAAGATAGTTATGAACGAGAATGTGAATACCATATTGCAGGAAATAGACATTCTTAAAGCGGAATTGTCGACATTACGTCCATTGCCTTCGGAAGCTCTTAAGAAGATTGAGGATGCTCTTGATATGGAGTATACCTATGAGAGTAACCGGATTGAAGGAAATACACTTACATTGCAGGAAACAGCTTTGGTTGTAAATGAGGGTATAACTATATCCGGTAAGTCTATGCGTGAGCATTTAGAAGCTATCAACCATGCGCAGGCCATTGATTTTATTAAAGATGTTGCCCGGCAGGATATAGATATCAGTGAACGAACGATTAAAGATATACATGCTATTGTTTTGCATGGAATCAACCGGGAGAATGCTGGTCGATATCGTACTGTTCCTGTGATGATTTCCGGTAGTATGCACATGCCACCTCAACCTTATTTGATTGAAAATCTGATGGAGGACTTTATATTGAAGTTCAAGCAAATGGAGGAAAACAAAGTTCATCCGGTAATAATTGCAGCTTACCTGCATGATGAACTTGTACGGATTCATCCGTTTATCGATGGGAACGGACGTACATGCCGTCTTTTGATGAACCTTTACCTTTTGCAGCATGGTTATATTATTGTTACCTTGAAAGGGGATAATGAAAAGAAGTTACAATATTATAAAGCTCTGGAGAAATCGCATACAGAGCAAGAACCGGATGCTTTTTACATGTTAGTTGCCGAGGCTGAAAAAGAGGCATTGTTGCGGTATATTAAGATTGTAAAGTGAAGTATTAGAATATGTAATAAAACCAGCCACGAGAACATAGAGCCTCGTGGCTGGTCTCTTTTGTTTGTTTATTTATTTGGATCCGTATAAAGTTTCATTGCGTTATTCCAAGGAAGCATTTCTCCATTCCCCCACCAATAGAAATCATCCAGATTGCAGAAGTCATTATTTCGTTTCATTTCTTCTTTTAAGAGGTTCTTATAAGCAGAAAGTTTGAAAGCGTAAGCCGGTTCCTGTGCATGGTTGACCATTTCCCAGGGATCATTTTTCAGATCGAACAGTTGTTCCGTTCTGAAGCCACCGACGTTATAGACGATATATTTCCAGCCATCCTTTACCAGGCCGCGTTGGATGCTATTGTAGGCAAGGAACAGGCAGTCTCTGTGTTTGTCGGCACCTTTCAGGACAGGAAGTAAGGATTTTCCTGTTACGGAAGGAGCCGGACGGATACCGGTCAGGTCGCACAGAGTCGGGTAGATGTCGTATAGATAACAATTGGCATCTCGTTTTGTCCCTTTTTCCTTATCCATGCCGGGAGCGGAGATGACAAGAGGTACGCGTACGCTATGATCGTATAAATTTTGTTTACCCAGAAGACCATGCTGGCCGACTGCCAGGCCGTTGTCGGATGCAAAGACAAGGATCGTATTGTCCAACTCTCCGCTTTCCCGCAAGGCTTGTATGACTCTGCCTATTTGCGTATCAACCTCACTGATCATACCGTAATAACCGGCTAGCTCTTTCTGAGTCGCTTCCTTAGTGCGGGGAACAGGAGTCAGTACTTCGTCACGTACTTTCATATCTCCGTTATCGAACGGATGTTGAGGCAGGAAGTTTATAGGCAGGTTTAGCGTATCCGCTTTATATCCGTGAGCATAATCGGGATGTTGCATCCGGGGATCGTGCGGGGAAGTGAAGGATACGAAGGCAAAGAACGGATTTTTTTCTTTTTTACGGCTTTTCAGGAAGTCGACGGCGGCATCTGCAAACATTTCGGAAGAAAACTTTTCTCCTATAAAGGGTTTCTCACTGTAGTTTCCGCTCGGATCATAGTGATGCAGACGGGGAGATACATGCCCGTTTGTCTCATAGGTATGCATTCCTCCGAAGAAAATATTTTCGCCGGTGCTGAATGAACGGGTAAAGGATTTATAGTCGGAATGCCATTTCCCGGTTGCAAAAGTAGTATATCCGTTTTGTCTGAATAGCTCCGGCATAGTAACATGCTGTTCCGGTATCTGGGCACCATCCTGGATGACCTGATAAACACCTCGTCCTGTCATAATCATAGCCCGGCTCGGCATCGACAGGGCACCTCCCAGGGAACCGTTCGTGTAAGTACGGGTGAATGATACTCCGTTATCGACGATCCGGTCGATGTTGGGTGAAAAAACCTGATCGCATCCATAAGCATGGATGCATGTACTCTGCATGTCATCCACAAGGATGAACAGGACGTTCGGCGCTTTCTTTTTAGATTGTCCGAAACATGCGGTAGATAAAGCCAGTGCGCAGACTGGAATTAAAATCTTTCTCATATAGATAGTGTTTTTTAGGTATCATTTATTTCGGATGTAAATATAAAGAAAATAGAAAGATGATATGGTGGAGAAAAAGTCTTTTGTGAAAATGTAGATTATAGGCTTGTATGAGCTATATGAAAAAGGGAATCGTTTTTACAAAAAAGGAGGATTTTACTTCCTCCTTTTCTCTAAATTGTATTTTTATAAATTAGAAATCCATTTTTTCAATTGTTTTACCATCGGAATTTCAAAGTAAAACATCCAGTCACTATTATTTGTCCTTGCCGAAAGATGTTTATTAGAATCAACCTCCTCTATATAGCCGTCTGCTACGGATAGGAAGCGTATTTCAGAATAAACATTTTCAAATTGACTTCTCATTACATTGAAATAATTGCATAAATTGCTTATTTCGGAAAGAGCCAGCTCTTTTTGTACAGAAGTACTTGCTAAATCATATTTATGAAGAGCAATTATAACTTTTGCAGAAAATGCGAACAAATGGGCTGTTTGTCTGTATACTTGAAGTGTATATCTGTTTCTTAAAGCAACTTTTTCCCCGAGATTGAGGATAGAATCAATCTTTTCATATCTTTTGATTGCTGTTGTTGCATCTTCCACCCTTTTGCCGTTATTTAAACTCCATTTTCCCGGATTATTAGGATCAGGCATATCTAATAAGGTAAAAGGCGTAACACCCCATGCCGGATTTCTTCTTCCACTTGTGACCAGCGCTTCGTCAAAAAAGTCTGCTAAAGCTTTCAGATCATTTATAAATTCCGTTAATGAATCAGCCGGACAAAAGCCGAACTCTCTTTGACCATGTGCCAGGCTGAAAGATTTCCTGTCTTTGCCAGTAGGGTTCCAACTATATTCTCCCAGAGCAATAAACTCACGCCATACGGCTTCTGCATGTGGCGAACCGTCATCCCAGGTTGTAGCCAGAATCCCTGTCAAATTATTTTTTGCAGTGATACCACAGAACCCTTTTATGAAATCAGTTCTTTCAATTTCTCTGGGAAGGTAAAGACTGTTTCCGGTAGCAGCGGCTGTTGCAGCCATTACTTTCAGGCCTTTATCTTTATACCAATTTAGAAGTTTCTGATGGATAGGAGTCACGGCTTGTTCATATTTCCAACGCATATAAATACAATCTTTAGGAAATAGATTAATGGCTTCATCAAGTTTCTGGGTATTCCATTGAATATCCAATTCTTTCCCTTGAAGAGTATCGTTTTGGAGAATATCCCATAAACCTGCGTGCTTCAGAGGCATATCATCCCAAAAGATAGGAGTGCGTCCATGCTCTGTCGCATAACTACATGTTTTTTGCAACCAATCCATTTGTAATTCAAAAGGAGTCTTTCCTGTGGCTTTACATCGTTCATCAATACCGATAGACAGAACTTCATCTCCTCCTATATGAAGATATTTTCCATAGGGCATTGCTTCGATGGCATCTTGGTATAAATCAAATTGGAGTTCATACGTTCTGGGATCTGCAGGACAAAAGTCTCTGTCGCTTGCCGGATCTTCCCGTAGTTCCCAATGGTGTTTCAGAATATAAGAAGCATGGCCTAAACCTTGAACAAGAGGTGAAACATCAATATTTCTATCTCGTGCATAACGACAAAGGGCTATCATTTCTTCTTTGCTGATAGCATTAGGTGCTCCTATTTCTGGGCGGCGAATATAGCGGAGTTTATCTTCCAGTTCCCAAATTACAGCATTGATCTTATATCTGGCCAACCGATCCATCGCCTTGTAATAATACTCCATCCGATTTAGATGGTGTTTTGTATCGAAGTGAATGGCTCTGTAAGCTAAGATTGGATAATCAGTGATGATCATTTCTGGAATACTGCGTTTGAAATCCCGACTATCTTCCAATAACTGCTCTAATGTCTGACAACCATAAAAAATTCCAGCTTTATCTTTGGATGTTATAGTAATACCTTTTGAACTAATATCTAATACATACCCTTCAATGGAAGAAGGAACTCCCTTTTCCGTAATTATTAATTGGACACCTTTACCTGGTTTTTCAGTTTGCGGCAAAGCATCTAATATGGGGGGAAGCACCGGAATCTTGTTATTATGGGTGGATATTAAATAAGTTAACTCTCCATAACGTAAAGCCTTTCCTCCTTTTACTTCTATTTTTTGAGGTGTAGGTATTAGTTGGAATACATTGTCAAGCTCTTTTCCATTGATATTGGATAAGAGTAATAGCATGATTGTAATTAACTGTATCTTCATTTTAATAACCTGTATTTTGTTTAAGATTCGGATTCTTATCAATACTTGACTGTGGAATAGGCAAATATCGATTGTAAGGAGCGAATTTCCGGGTTTCGATCAGAGATAAAACTCCTGGCTCGATTACGGCTTTCTTATATGGATCTGTTTCATTGTAATTTATTGTTCCCGTAATACGGTATAAATTACTATTCAGCAAGTTCTCAGCCAGCATTTTCCCTGAGGAATCTTTCCATCGGAGGATGTCTGCTTTGCGAAGGCCTTCTCCTGCCAATTCTATTGTTCTTTCTCTTCTGATCAGTTCTCGAAGTGTTTCTTTAGTTCCGTACTTAGTCCGGTTTACAGTCGGCATGTTTACTCGGGCACGGATTTTGTCCAGTACTTTATATACATCATCAGATGGACCATTCAGTTCGTTTTCTGCTTCAGCAAAGGATAGTAATACTTCGGCATAGCGGAATACGATAGGGCAAGCACCTGTATCCCATATATTGCTATATTGATCCATTGGTGCCAGATACTTAGACCATGAAAGAGCCGTTTTAGATGCATTATCTAATCCTTCAGGATAATTGTCATTGCTGATGCCATTAATTTCTTTGTCTAAAGTATTAAGAACTACAGCATCTTTTCCTTGCGCCTGCCACATTTGTCCAGGGAACAAAATTGTCATTTCCATTCTAGGATCTCTATCTTTGAAGGGATATTTAGGGTCGTATATATCTGATTCCTCTTTTGTCGATCCATCCTTCATTTCATACATATCTACTAAATTCTGGGTTGGAACGATAGACGACCATCCTCCATCTGCGTTGTTATACATTTGTCCGATAACTCCTAATCCTTGGAGGTTTTCGAGATATTGCACAGACAAGATTATTTCATTCGAACTTTTCCCTTTTAATGTGAATAGCTCTGCATAGTTAGGATGCAGATCATATTTTTTCATGTCTATAATTGCCTGAGCAGCATCTTTAGCACGTTGATAATCTCCCCAGTAGAGAGCAGATCTCATTTTGATCGCCAAGCCGGTAGCTTTAGCCACTCTCCCCGATTCAGATGGTGTTTCTTTCAGGTCTGGGATCAAAGCATCCAATTCATCATAAATATATTTTTTTACTTCTTCTTCCGTATTGCGGGGAACTTTTGCTTCTTCTGCAGTAATATAGGATGCTATAATGGGAACACCGCCATACCAGAAGTTCATTTCAAAATACTTATAGGCCCGTATTGCTCTTATCTGGGAAATCAAGTCTTTTTTTTCCGCATCGTCAGTAAATGATATATTTTCTATGTTTTCCAGGAAATCATTACAACGACGAATTGTTGTGAAATCGTAGAAACTGGCACCAGTATTGGAAGCACTGAGCTTTCCATTTCCGTGTACAGTCCATTTTTCCCAGGGAAAATTATTGTAACCAATATCGGAAGCGCAGTCCTGATAGAGAATTGTGTATCCGTCAAGCCATTTATTGTAACAACCGACAGCAAAACTTCTGGCATCAGTTTCACTTTTCCAGGTAGTAGCTGGAGATAATGCATCATAAGGTGCAGTATCGAGAAAATCAGAACAGGATGTAGTAGATACAACAATGGTAGAACTGATTAATATATATGATAATAAATGTTTCATGATGTATAATTTATAGTTATGTAATTTAGAATGTTAAATTAACACCGATAGAATGAGTTTGTACCAGTGGATAATGTGATCCGCGTCCCTCCGGAGCTTCCGGATCTACATTGATCATTAAATTATCGATTGTAAAAAGATTTTCACCGGAATAGTATATTCTCAAGTTGGATAATCCCGATGGTTTTATCCATTCAGCGGGAAATGTATAACCTAGCTGAATACTTTTCATTCTGAGGAAGTTTGTATTTTGTATCCAAAATGTAGAGACTGTATTCATAGAGCTACTGGGTGAATTTACTGCAACCCGGGGCATTTTTCCATCAGGGTTTTCTGTAGACCAGGCATCCAACCATGCTGTAGACGGATGAGTGGTATCTCCAGAAAATTCACCATACATTTGTGTGTTGAAGAAGCGGGAAACTCCGGCAGCTCCTGTAAATATGGCAGAAAGGTCAAACCCTCTCCATCCTGCATTAATATTTAAACCATAGGTGAATTTGGGGTCTTTACTACCGCAAATAACGCGATCTTCTGAGGTCATTTTTCCGTCTCCGTTTGTGTCTGAGTATATAATATCTCCAGCTTTGAAGTCTGATGTAAACGGATAACCCTCTTTCCCTTTGTATTTATCCATATATGCTTGTGCTTCTGCATCTGACTGGAAAAATCCAACAGCCTTGTATGCATAGTATGAATTAATCGGTGAACCTATTTGTTTAATATCATTTCCGTCGATCATACGTTGTACACCTCCCAAATTCATGATCTCATTCCGGTTATACGTAAAATTACCGTTAACAGACAGGCTCCAGTCTTTCCATCTGTTATTGTATCCAAGTGCAATTTCAATACCACGGTTAACCATTGCTCCTACATTATCTTTATATGCACCTAGTGCAAATTCAGAGGGAACAGGAACATCCATGATGATATCCGTCGTTTTGCGGTCGTAATAATCCATAGAGAAATTTATTTTATTCACTAAGGTCATGTCAAGACCAATGCCCCATGTACGTGCCTTTTCCCAGGATATACTTGCAAGTCTGTAGTTTTCCTGATAATATCCTGTTGATAAATTGTTATTGAACGGGTAATTTGCCCCAATAGAATAGGTATTCATCCATGGATAATAATCATTTAGTGCATCCTGATTTCCTAGAAAGCCCCATGAACCCCTTATTTTCAGGTTGTTCATCCATTCATTCGCGTTTTCCATAAAATCTTCCTCGCTTAGGCGCCAGGCAGCTGATAGAGAAGGAAAATATCCCCAACGATTATCCGGGCTGAAGCGGGAAGAAGCATCAGCTCTGATGTTTGCTTCGAATAAGTATTTACTGTCGTAATCATAGTTGATACGTCCAAAATAGGATAACATGGCTAACTCCCGTGTAAAACCACCATTGGTTTGTGTAGAGGCTGTACCGGCATTCATATCTGTAAGGTCGTTGTTTGGAAAACCTTTACGGAACATTGTGTTCTCATAATAATTATATTTCTCCAAATGATAACCTAGTAATACTTTTAATCCATGTAGGTTGAGTCTTTTATCATAATTCAATAGCACATCCAGATTGGAGCGATTCCAGTTATAAACAGTTTCTGTTAATTCGTTCGGACCGTGATATTTAATCGGGCTATACTGTATATCTTTTACAAACGATTTGTAGTGCTGGTTATTTGTAATATATGCTCCCTGTACAGAGGCCTTAAGCCCCTCAATTATTTGATAATCTACAGCTACAGTTCCGGAGAAATTCTGGATATTGTTGTCTACTGTTTGATCCATATCCAACCATGCTATAGGGTTTCCATCTGAAACGGTTCCATAACTGCCATCTTCGTTTTTGTATGGGATCCAAGGAGCTACAATGTTCACTTCACGAATCAGTAAATCCGAATTACCAGGGATAAGACAACTATTTGGATCAGAATATGTGTTGTTAAAATAAGCCATATTCATTCGGACATTTAATTTTTCTGAAAGTTTTATATCCAGATTTGTCCGTGCATTGAATTGGTTTCTGGAGGAGTTTCTCAGAATCCCTGATTGATTTAAATATCCTACAGATGCCAGATATCTTATATTATCGGTACCTCCACTAACGTTTACATTGTGCTGATGTTGCACCCCAGTCCTGAATGCCAGATCTTGCCAGTCCGTGTTAGGATATTTGTAAGGATCTGAGCCGTCTCTGAATTTCTGTATTTCTTTTTCATCGAAACGGGGGTTTTTTCCTTCTGCCGTTAATGCCTGGTTGTATAATGTTGCATAATCAGCCGAAGAAAGAAGATCGATCATTGCAGTAGGGTTCTGGATCCCAACATATCCATTGTAAGATATTTGAGGTTTACCGGTTTTTCCTCGTTTAGTAGTGATCAATATAACACCGTTCGATGCTTTGGAGCCGTAAATTGCAGCAGAAGAAGCATCTTTTAAAACAGTGATGCTTTCAATGTCATTCGGATCTATGGAGTTCATAGAGCCACTTTCTATTCCGTCAATAAGAACATAAGGGTCTGAAGAATTTAATGTCCCTACACCACGTATGCGGATTGAACCGTTATCTTGTCCCGGACGTCCTTCCGATGTCGTAACGGTTACACCGGGCATTAATCCTTGAATGCCGGATGAGATGTTTGTGATTGGGCGATTGCTCAGTTCTTTACTGTCTAATTGGGCTACAGCTCCGGATAGATTCGCTTTCTGTTGAACACCATATCCAACAACGATAACTTCATCTAATGCTAATTGATCTTCAGACAGTTTAATTGTAAAATTCGTTTTGTTGCTGACAGAGATAGTCTGAGACTCATAACCTAAGTAAGAAACCACTAACAGATCGTTTGGGGAGACTTCCAGAAAGAATTTACCATCGATATTTGTAGTTGTACCGATGTTTGTTCCCTTAATGATGATGTTAGCACCAATAATCGTCTCTCCGTTGGAATCGGTAACAACTCCGGTTATTTTTTTCTTTTGTGTCGTTACGGGAGTCGATCCGTCCGATTCCTTCTCGAAAAGATAGATCTTGTTGTCTTTGATTTCATAATTTAAATTAGTATCTGCTATAAGTTTTTCCAATACCAGATTAACATCTGCATTTTCAACTTTAATACTAACTTTTCTGTCCAGATTTACAATCTGTTTGCTATATGCTATACTAAGTCCTGTTTGCTTGGAAATGGAAGATAGTACTTTTTCTACCTTTGCATTATTAAAGGAAATAGACACTTTTTGAGCAGAAGCCTTTACTGTGAAAGTTAACAAAGAAATAACCAGAAAAAAGAATGTCAGTTTCATTGCATTCGGAATTTTCTCAATTAATATTAAAAGGTACCTGGATATGAGGCACAAATAGTTTTTTTTCATACTTTTGAAATGAATTAATGTATTAGAAATTGGACTAAATTTAAGTACTGCGAATAACCGGGAATGTGGGGACATTTCCGGTTATTTTTTTGAGCTTGTTAGGTTGTGTTGTTCATACAGTCTTTATTTTAAAAGGTTAAACAAAATAGTCTTATCTCGATTTCCTCTGATAAGAATGAGTCTTACCAGTGCTTTGTATAATAGACACATGATAAGAGAAAAAGTATGAGTCAGAAATGTAAAATGTCTTATTTTTTTCTCTTTATTTTAATAATTCCTTCTTCCTCTGTAAATTGTATCGGCGTTATTTTCTCAAGATCTTTAAGTATTATCTGAAGTTCCTGATTGGTCGAAGTCAATGTATAGTTGTAATATAGAGCAGAAGAATCCACAACAGTGAACTCTACATTATACCAGCGTGACAGAGTTTCTATGACTTCAGATAGAGGAGTATTATTGAATATGATCTGGTTCTGTTTCCAGGCAGAGTTCTGTTCTATGTTTTCGGGTCTGGATATTTTACATAAGCCTGTTTTACGATTGTATGTTGCTTTATCCCCCGGTTTTAGATGACCAAGCGGACGAGTATTGTTAGCTAGTGCTACTTTCCCGGTTTCCAGTGAAACAAAAATATTCGGATCTGTAATATATGCTTTTACATCAAATGTTGTACCTAATACTTTTACACTGACATCTTTCAGATCTACAATAAATGGGCGATCTTTGTTTGGAGACACTTCAAAAAACGCTTCTCCCTCCAATTCGACTTTGCGTTCGGAGAAACCGAATTTCCGCGGGTATTTGATGCGTGTCTCGGCATTGAGCATGGCTCTGGAGCCGTCCTGGAAGATCAGTTGCATACGTTCGCCTTTGGGTACATATATTTCTTCATAACCGGAGTCGGCAAAAAGATCGATACGTTTATCTATATACCAGAACTGGCCGAGAAGGAAGAGAAAAGGGATTAGAATGGCGGCTGCACGGAAAAGCATTCGTTTTCTTTTTTGCAGATGGATTCTTTTCATGATGTACTGATACATTTCATCAGAAGGAATAGTCCGCTCTGCATATAGTTCTTCATTACCTGGCTGAATTGTATCAATATCTTCATCCATTAACGAAGACAGATAGTTTGCACCTTCAGGAGTGGAGAACCAACGAATTACCTGACGGGCTTCTTCCGGGGTAGCCGTATTACTGAGAGTTCTGTCGATGATATGTTTATCCGGTGCTTTCATTTTTATTTTTGTTTTCTTAATTGACACATAACTGAGCTGATAGTATGAGTGTTTGTTACTCTTTTTCTCTTTTCAGAGGAAAAGGGAGGAAAGTAACAGGATTAACAATTTATCGAAATGCTCACGAAGCAGCTTGATAGCCTGCGAGTAATGGGTTTTGACAGTTGGTATGGATATCTGCATTTTCTCTGCAATTTCCAGATTTGATAAGTTGTCTCTTAACTTGTACAGACAGACTGCCTTTTTTTGCTCCGGAAGATCGTTGATGGCTCGGTATAATTGCTCGGTCATTTCTTTTTCTTCCAGTTTCGATAATATTTCATTTTCATATTCGATCGCTTCCTGTGCCAGTTCATAATTCTTTTCCAGAGCCGTGTAATTATTTCGGATCTCATTTAGCAGATGATTTTTCAACATAGTATACAGATAATTTCTCAGGTTGATACTTATACTGAAGAGTGTGCACGACTCCCATAGTTTCAGAAATATCTGCTGAACAGCGTCTTTAGCACTGTCATTGTCTTTTAAGTACTTATATGCCACCACAAAGAGAAGTTTGTGATAGCGTTCATAAATTGCAGTAAAAGCCCTCTCATTTCCTTTTTGCAAAAGAATAAGTAATTCGTCATCGGTTTGCCCGGATATGGAGAGGAACCGCTTGTGCATATAATAGTATCTCTTTTAGATTTTGTGCAAATATAGCTTTAATATGAAACTTTCCAATCCCCGAACTCCAAACTTAACTGTTCCCAGCGCTCTTTTCTTTCCTCTTCATCCCTTTCTTCCTGGGGATTTGAAACTGAAAGGCCGATCAGGCGGATGGGGTGGGTGGCGTAATCGACTTCCTTTAGTAATTGTTTGGCGAGGGGAAGAATATCGTTCAGGGTGGTCAGTTCACGGGGCTGTGTGATACTTTTGGTTTTGAGGGTGAAATCGTGGAATTTGATCTTTAATGTCAGGGTATTTCCTTTGAAACCCGTTCGCTGGAGACGACCGATCAGTTCGGTGGCCGCATGATAAAGCTCGATGATAACGGACGACTGGCGGGAGATATCTTTCTCCAGCGTATGCTCACAACCGACGGATTTACGGATACGGACAGCTTCGACCGGGCGCAGGTCTATCCCTCGGGCACACTCATAATACAAGATACCCGCTTTCCCGAACTGGCGGGTCAGCATATCCAAGGAACATTCTCTCAATTGAACGCCGTTGTGGATGCCTAACGTATGCATCTTTTTGGCGGTGACAGGGCCGACTCCCCAGAAAGACTCGATCGGTAAACGGCCGATGAAATCGAGTGCCTGGTCGGGATGGATAGTACATAGGCCGTCCGGCTTGCGGTAGTCAGAGGCTATTTTGGCAAGGAATTTATTGTAGGAGATACCGGCTGAGGCAACCAGGTTTAACTCCTGGCGGATACGTTGTTTGATCTCTTTGGCGATATCGACGGCCAGCGGGATCTGTTTCTTATTGACGGTGACATCCAGAAAGGCTTCATCCAGGGAGAGAGGTTCTATGATATCTGTATAATCATGGAATATTTCGTGTATCCGGTTAGAAACTTCTTTGTAGACACTCATCCTTCCGGGAACGAAGATCAGATGCGGGCATAACCTCTTGGCTTTCTGCGACGACATCGCAGAACGTACACCGAACTTGCGTGCCTCGTAACTGGCAGCGGCAACCACACCGCGTTCTTCCGAATAACCGACAGCCAAAGGCTTTCCGCGCAGCTCCGGATTATCCCGTTGTTCGACCGATGCATAGAATGCATCCATATCTATATGTATGATTTTACGTTCCGTCTGAACCTCCTTTTCCTAAACAAAGATAAGAAAAAAGGGGGATTCATAATGCTCAGTTCTTGACAAGTTTTGAATGTAGTGTCGTTGTCTTGAAGGCTGTAAGCCTGACCTCAAAATTGGCTCAGGGTTTTAATCCTGGATATTGATAATCAACTAATCTGCTTTTAAGCCCTGTAAGGGCGACACAAGAGGTGCGCATTTTCTTGTAACGTCCTTACAGGACTTAAAATATACTTAACTTACTTATACCCAAGGTTAAAACCTTGGGCTAGCTTTGCACGCCCTTACAGGGCTACTTCGTCGCTATCAGGTTCAAAACTTTCTAATTTCGAGCCCCAATTTAACAGGATTCAGCTTGTAATTCCATTATAGCCTCCATCGCCTGCCCGGCTTTCTCCTTCTGAACAAATATATGGTCGTGATAATAAGCCGCTACAACATTAGCACTGATATCTTTTGATGCTAGTTTTGTGGCTATGGCAGCGGTTAATCCCACGGCATTAAGACTTGAATGAACTGTGAGTGATATTAATTTATAGACAGTATCAAAACGAATACCGTTCGATAACGCATCATCCGTTGTAATAATTAATGTCAGTCCCTCTTTCTCCCGAAAAGTCCCAATCGGAGTTAAATCCGTTATTGCCTCCATAGAGAAGGGATTATCAAACGTACAGAATACAAATTCCCTACTATCTAATTCCGGTTTCATAGAAGACAATAATATCTTCAAATCCTCAATTCCTGCCATAAGTTTATTCATTAGTTTATAGTATACTCACAACAAATATAATACAACTCACGACAAATACAAACGATTTCTCTTGTACTCAGTAGGTGTCGTCCCGGTATGCCGCTTGAAAAACTTAGTCAATGTCGCCTGGTCCGGGAAATTAAGTCTGTCTGCGATTTGCTGAATGGAATTATCCGCAGCCTCAAGTTGTTGAGTAATCTCTCCAAGCAGCAAGGTGCTAATCCATTCATAAACGGTACGGCCGGAGATACTCTTTACCACCCGATTCAGATACTGAGGGGTAATACAGAGCTTTGATGCATAGTAATTAACCGTACGCTCCTCACCGATATGGCAGGAAAGCAATTTCATAAACTGTTTAAACAGGACATCTTTACGTTCCGTCTCCATTCTCTTGCTATTATTCTCTTTTTCCTCATGCAAATGGACATTCGATATATCCAGAAAAAGCATCCAAAGAGAATACTTCAACATCTCGGATTGAAAATAATGAGTACGATCCTGAAAAGCCGACTCTATATATTCCATCCGCTGAGTTAAAATATCCAACGTAGAAGTATTCAGGACAGATACCGGCTGTTTTTTCCTGTTCAATACATAAGTAATAGGAAACGGAGGCCTGTTCTTCAATAAATTCGTAAGAAAAGATTCCGTAAAGAACAATTGATAGGCCGTAATATCATCAGAAACAGCAGTCATTTCCCAGGGACGCTTACCGATAATATCCGCGAAACAGTTTTTAGTAAGCAAAAGCTGCCTGTCACTGATTCTGACTTTCAGTTCCCCTTTCATGACTATTATCATAGAATGCACATCATTCAACACAAACCGGTTGGAATCACTCTCACCGGCAGTCATCTTCCACAAAGCAAATCCTTCTTCTATTGCATAACAATGCTCGTTCTGTTTTACAAATTCATAAAAGTCCATCTCTTTTCTCTTTTAGCATAACGGAACAATACAGGTTACCGATATAGGTGAATAAAATCAATCATCTTTTTACAAATCTAATTTGTTTGCCTGCCATAAGAAAACAAAATAGACCAACTCCCCCTTTTTGTCTCTAAAGCAACCATGTAAATCGACAAGGCAAATCCGGCCGGCTCCGTCACAGTTGTCAGGCTATTATTCCATTGCCCGTTTATGAGCTGTGTTTCCATATTGACAAAGGACGGTTCGGATTATACAAACCGTTTTGTTTTTTTATCTATCCTGTTTCCAATCTGACAAATACTGTTCCCTGTAAAACAAATGAGTCTCCATTTCACCACACGAACTTTGCAGCGAACAAAGAAACATTTCAACAAGTATTGGTTATGAGAAAGAAAAAAGTATTAGGTTATTTGATGCTGGCAAGCATCTTACTCTTTGGAAACTCATGTAAGGAACGTTCCGCTATGCCGGCGAATAACAATTACAAGACAATGCGTGTTTCCACGACAGACAAAACCTTGCATTCCAACTATTCCGCAAGTATTCAGGGACGACAGGATGTGAGTATTTACCCGCAGGTATCAGGGCTGATTACCCAGGTATGCATCACCGAAGGGGCTAATGTTAAAAAGGGACAGACCTTGTTTGTAATAGACCAGGTACCGTATAAAGCAGCCCTGGAAACCGCTAAAGCAAATGTGGAAAGTGCCGAAGCTGCTGTTGCCACCGCCCAGATGACGGCAGACAGTAAACAGGAGTTATACCGGGAAGAGGTCGTGTCAGACTTCGACCTGCAAACGGCACGCAACACATTACGCTCCCAGAAAGCCGCATTGGCACAGGCACGTGCCGAATTAATCTCGGCCCAGAACAACTTGTCTTATACAGAAGTCAAGAGTCCGGTGGACGGTACGGCCGGAATGATACCCTACCGGGTCGGAGCCCTGGTCAGTGCTTCTATCTCCACCCCGCTGGTTTCGGTTTCCGATAATGACGAGATGTATGTCTACTTCTCCATGACGGAAAAACAAATCCTGGCCCTCTCCCGCCAGAACGGCAGGCTGGCAAACACATTGGAAGAGATGCCGGAAGTGGAGCTTATACTGAGTGACGGTGTCAAATATACCGAAAAAGGAAAAGTAGATGCCATCAGCGGAATCATCGACACCAAGACAGGAGCCGTGACCGTCAGAGCCGTATTCCCTAATCCTCAACATATTCTGCGCAGCGGAGGTGCCGGCAATATCCTTTTCCCCTATGAAAAGAAGGATTGTATCGTCATCCCCCAGGCAGCCACTTTTGAGTTACAGGATAAGGTATTTGTTTATAAAGTAACGGATGGAAAAACAAAATCGACACAGATTTCCGTCTTCGCGATTAATGACGGGAAAGAATACGTTGTAGAGTCCGGCCTGAATGCCGGCGACGTGATTATTGCCGAAGGCGCCGGACTGTTGCGCGACGGCATAACCGTAGAGGAAGGAGGACAACAATGAAACCGAAATTATTTATAGACCGCCCCATTCTGGCCGGATGTATCTCCGTACTGATTCTTATGCTGGGAATCATCGGACTTACGAATCTGCCGATGGAACAATATCCGGATATCGCACCGCCCACCGTCCAGGTATCGGCCACCTATACCGGAGCCAGTGCCGAAACGGTTCAGAAGAGTGTCATCGTCCCCCTGGAAGAGAGCATCAATGGGGTAGAGAATATGATGTATATGACATCCTCGGCCACCAATACCGGCAGTGCCACCATCAACGTTTATTTCAAACAAGGGACTGATCCGGATATGGCAACCGTCAATGTGCAGAACAGGGTGACTAAGGTACAAGGCTCGTTACCCTCGGAAGTAACCAAGATCGGTGTGACGGCACAGAAGCGGCAAAGCAGCCAGCTGAAAATCATGAGCCTTTACAGCCCGGACGGTTCATACGACCAGAATTTCTTAAGTAATTATCTGAAGATTAATATCGTGCCGCGCGTTCAGCGTGTATCGGGCGTAGGAGAAGTAATGGTGATGGGGAACGATTATGCCATGCGTATCTGGTTAAAGCCGGATGTAATGGCACAATACGGACTTGTCCCGTCGGATATTATCACCGTGCTGGGAGAACAAAATGTCGAGTCTCCTACCGGGACACTTGGAGAGGACTCGGAAAATACCTTCCAATATACATTAAAGTATCGCGTACGAAACAAGTGAGGAATACGGCGACCTGGTAATCCGTGCACTCTCGAACGGAAACGTCCTGCGTCTGAAAGAGGTGGCCGACATCGAACTCGGAGCCGTTTCATACAATTTCAGCAGCGAAGTGTCCGGACATCCGGGAGCAACCTTTATGACGATGCAGACAGCCGGTTCGAACGCGAATGAAATCATTACCGAAATAGATAAGTTGGCCGAAGAAATCAAAGCCGATTTACCTGAAGGAATGGTTCTGTCGGATATGATGAGTACAAAGGATTTCCTCGATGCCTCTATCTCCAATGTGATGCAGACGCTTCTCGAGGCCATTCTGTTGGTTATCATCGTCGTGTACGTCTTTTTACAGAGTATACGTTCTACTTTCATCCCTATGATTGCCATTATTGTATCTCTGGTCGGGACTTTTGCTTTCCTTTATGTGGCGGGCTTCAGTATCAACCTGTTGACGCTGTTCGCACTGGTGCTCGTCATAGGAACGGTGGTGGATGATGCGATAGTCGTGGTGGAAGCCGTGCAGGCCAAGTTCGATGAAGGATATAAATCGCCTTACCTTGCCACGGTGGATGCTATGGGAGGAATTACGGCAGCCATCATCACGACAACCCTTGTCTTTATGGCCGTATTTATCCCTGTCAGTTTTATGGGAGGCACGACCGGAACGTTCTATACGCAGTTTGGATTGACAATGGCAGTGGCTGTTGCCATATCGTCTATCAACGCCCTGACTTTAAGCCCGGCTCTCTGTGCCTTAATTATGACTCCGCATATGGAAGCGCAGGAAGGGGAGAAACTGAGCTTTTCTTCCCGCTTCCACATTGCTTTCGACACGGCATTCGGCAGAGTGTTAGGCAAATATAAAAGAGCCGTACAATATTTCTTCCGCCGGAAATGGATGGTCGGTGTCGCATTGGCAATAGCAGTCGTCACCCTTTTCGTCCTGCTAAAAACGACTAAAACGGGTTTGATTCCTGATGAGGATACCGGAACCGTATTCGTTTCCGTCACAGCCTCTCCGGGAAGTACGCTGGCCGAGACAAAAGTCATTCTGGACGAAGTGGAAAACCGCCTGGAAGCGATTCCCCAGATACAGCTTTTCGCCAAAGTCGGAGGTTATAACCTGATGGGAGGCGGACAGAGTAGTGCCGGCGGTACCTTCATTGTCCGGTTAAAGCCGTGGAGTGAACGCAAAGGGAAGGAGAACAGCAAAGATGCCGTTATCGGACAGATATTCGGCAGAACCGCCGATATAAAGAACGCACAAGTATATGCTTTCGCCCCGCCGATGATTATGGGATACGGAGCCAGCAACGGACTGGAAATCTATGTGCAAGACCGTAAAGGGGAAGATATAGCAACCCTGTTCGAACATACCCGGGCATTTATCCAGGGATTAAACGAACGCCCGGAAATACAAAGTGCACTGACTACCTTCGACACCCGTTTCCCCCAATACCTGGTAGAAGTGGATGCCGCCCGTTGTAAACGTGCCGATATTTCGCCCTCGGACGTACTCGATGTTCTTTCGTGCTATGTTGGTGGAAACTATGCGTCCAACATCAACCGTTTCTCCAAAATCTATCGTGTAATGATACAGGCCAGACCGGAAGACCGGCTGGACACAGAGGCTTTAAATAATATGTTCGTACGCACATCGAACGGCGATATGGCTCCTGTCGGGCAATTCGTTACCCTGACAAAAACGTATGGCCCGGAAATCCTGAGCCGTTTCAACCTGTTCAATGCCATCTCCGTAAATGCATCCGCAGCTACGGGATACAGTTCCGGGGATGCAATCAACGCGGTAGCGGAGGTTGCCAAAGAAACGCTACCTTCTGGTTATGGGTATGAATTAGGAGGAATCTCGCGTGAAGAAGCCTCTTCCGGAACTTCTATCGTAATCATCTTCATTATCTGTATCCTGTTCATATACATTATTCTATGTTCCCTCTACGAGAGCCTGTTCATTCCGTTGGCCGTAATGCTTTCCATACCGTTCGGGCTGGTCGGCAGCTTTGTCTTCGCCAATATATTCGGTATAGAGAACAACGTTTATATGCAGACCGGACTGATTATGCTAATCGGACTGCTGGCTAAGACCGCTATCCTGCTGACGGAGTATGCTTCGGAACGTCGCCGGGCCGGAATGTCGATTGCTGCCGCCGCACTATCTGCCGCAACAGTCCGCCTGCGTCCTATCCTGATGACAGCCCTGACGATGATTATCGGCTTATTGCCTTTGGTTGTCGCCACCGGAGCCGGAGCAAACGGTAACATTTCACTGGGAGTGGGAACGGTAGGCGGTATGCTTATCGGAACGATAGCCCTGCTATTCGTCGTCCCCGTACTGTTTATCGTATTCCAGCACATCGAAGAACGCGTAATGCCCAAGCGGAAGCTATAAGGCAAAGACTATTTTAGCAGCTTAAAAACAGGAAAAGATGAAAAAAGAACTGATTATAACAATAATACTGGCAATCCCGGCACTAAACGGTTGCGGCATATACACCCACTACCAAAGGCCGGAAGGATTACCAACCGACAGCCTCTACCGGGACATCCCGACAGGGGAAGACACCGCTTCACTCGCTTCCCTCTCATGGCGGGAGTTGTTCACCGACCCCCAACTGGTAAAATGGATTGAACTGGGACTGGAACAGAACACCGATTTGCAGACCGCCCAACTAAAAGTCGAAGAGGCCGAGGCCACGCTGTTATCCGCCAAACTGGCTTTTCTTCCTTCCGTATCTCTTAGCCCGGAAGGTTCATTAAGCAGTTTTGACGGAAGCAAGACAACTAAAACATACAACCTCGGCGCTTCCGCCAGTTGGGAACTGGATATTTTCGGAAGCCAGCGGAATGCAAAAGAAAGCGCCCGTGCCCTGCTGGAACAAAGCAAAGCCTATCAACAAGCTGTCCAGACGCAGTTGATAGCGACTATTGCCGACACCTATTATTCACTGCTGAAGCTGGATAAACAACTTATCATTACCCGGCAGACAGTCGAAAACTGGCAGAAAAACGTCCGGATGACATCCGCGCTGAAACGTGCCGGACAAGCAGACGAAGCAGCCGTGACCCAAGCCGAGGCAAACAGGCTGGAAGCCGAAGCCTCTATCCTGACATTGGAAAGGCAGATACACGAACTCGAGAACTCATTCTCTACATTATTGGGAATGGTGCCCGGAGATATAGAACGGGGAGAAATATCCAACCAGAATTTCCCGGCCGACATGTCTGTCGGCATCCCGTTGCAGTTAGTCAGCAAACGCCCGGACATACGGCAGGCTGAATATAACCTGGCAAGCGCTTTCTATGCAACCAACGAGGCCCGTTCCGCCTTTTATCCGAAGATTACGCTAAGCGGTTCGGCAGGCTGGACAAACAGTTCGGGGGCAGCAATCGTCAACCCGGGCCAATGGCTACTGAATGCCGTCGGTTCCCTGACACAGCCCCTTTTCAACCAGGGAAAGAATATCGCCCAGTTGAAAATAGCCAAGGTGCAGCAGGAAGAAGCCGTCCTTGCCTTCCGCCAGAAGTTGCTGGATGCCGGTTCTGAAGTGAACAATGCCCTGGTTCAGTGGCAGACAGCCAGAAAATGCCAGGAGATAGACAAACAACGGATCAAATCGTTGGAGTCGACCGTACGGAGCACCCAACTATTGATGCGTCACGGCAATACCAACTACCTGGAAGTACTGACTGCTCAACAAACCCTGTTGCAGGCCGAACTAACGGAAGTGTCGGATAAATATGACGAGATACAAGGAGTTATCAATCTGTATCACGCATTGGGCGGCGGTGCCGATTGAGTTTATTTCATTAACCCCAAACAGATAGATTATGAACAGATTATTGGTTTTATTGATGGTGCTGTTGGTGAATATGGTAGCCAACGCACAGACAGAAAAGCGTATTTATACGCAAGCCGAGCAAGAGAGCGCACAAGAGCGTGAACTTCAGAAGCGTCTGGAAGCCATTCAGGATTCCGTTAATTATGTAAACGCAGTAAATGCGCTGGAGAAACTGGATTTCGTACTGGAAGCAGACCGTCTGGTCTTTAAACGGGGTGAAACGGCTTATGTAACCTCAAACACCAACTTTATCTCTTTATCAGACGATAAAGCAGTTATACAAATCGCCCCTTTCAACGGTGGCGGCCCGAACGGTGTAGGAGGAATTACCCTGGAGGGACGGGCTTCCAATATCAAACTCAAAACAGACAAAAAAGGAAATTCCATTCTCTCTATGAGCGTTATGGGAACAGGCTTATCCGCCACTGTGGATATCTCTTTACCCAAAGGAAGCAACAGGGCTTCTGTATCTGTCAATCCTAACTTTCATTCCAATAAGGTAACCCTGAACGGTTACCTGGTACCCTCTACTTGTTCAGATGTTTTCAAAGGAAGAAGCATTTAACCGAGCGACCTAATTTTCTTCCTGTTTGAAAAGAAGCTCCGGCATTATCTTGCACAGCAAGCTCTATGCCGGAGCTAAATTCGTTAAAGTAACACAAAAACGCGTTGAATACTATGTACCGAACAGACGAATATGTATTTTCGTACCCAAATTCAGCTGTACATTATTGCATGGCATTTACGCAACATACGATTTATACTGTCAAAGCACGAGCAATCTGTATCATCATGTTATTCGTTACTCGATGTATTCGGATACGTTGTGCCCAATTATGATACACATACAGCAGACCAGACGGAAATTTCCAACCAGGCGGAAGATACCGATGAGCCGGGTAATACAGACGAACTGTTTTACCGCAACGGGAGCCGTCCCGTTCATCCCCTGATTCCGGTTTGTTCCGTACCGCTTCCCGACCTGTTCACACAGCTGGTTCATATCGATTACTATATACCCGTTAACAACAGGCCTGCCCCACGGCAGATACATTCCTTGTTCTGCACATTCCTTATTTAGTACACAGCCATATTCTTTCACCGGACGAAAGCATAATATCATATATTATAAGACTGCTGTATCATATATTGTGATACTCCGTTCGCATATATTATAATATTCTTGTATCATATATTATGATACTACCACCGCATGCAAACCATCCGGCCCCGCCCATAAGACTTTTAAATAATAAACTAAAACAGTATCATTTTCATGAACGAAATAATAATAATCATTTCACTTATCCTATTGAACGGCATATTTGCCATGTCTGAAATCGCATTAATCTCCGCCCGCAAATCGAGCCTGAACACTGACGCAAAGAAAGGCAGTAAAGCGGCTAAACTGGCCCTGAAACTAGCAAATGAGCCGGACCGTTTCCTCTCGACCATTCAAATCGGCATCACACTGATTGGTATCCTGACCGGTATCTATTCCGGTGCAGCTTTGACGGACGACTTCTCGGTTATCCTGAAGAATTGGGGAGTATCCCCTCTTTACGCATCCCTCATTGCCCAGGGGCTGATTGTTGTAGCCGTCACTTACCTGACCTTAATATTCGGCGAACTTGTTCCTAAAAGAATCGGTTTGAGTATTGCAGAAAAAGCCTCGAAAGTTGTTGCCCGCCCGATGTATATCTTATCGCTGGTAGCCGCCCCGTTTGTATGGCTGCTGTCGAAAAGTACTTCTTGCATGTTCAACCTGCTGGGCATAAAGGACTCGGATAATAAGGTGACGGAAGAAGAAATCAAATCAATCGTACAGGAAGGAAAAGAAGGCGGGGAAGTACAGGAAGTAGAGCAGGACATCGTCGAACGTGTTTTCATCCTGGGCGACCTGAAGGTCAGCTCCATTATGACACAGCGGAATGAAATCATCTGGCTGGACTTGGATATGGATAAGAAACAAGTGAAAAAGACCATCGAGCAGGACTTATATGAAATGTATCCGGTGACCGGCAAGAAAAAGGGAGACGTGGAAGGGGTCATCTTCCTGAAAGACCTGGTTCTCCATCTGGATACACCTGATTTCAATCTGGAATGCATCGTCCGCCCGGCTTTCTATTTCCATGAGAACATGAGTGTATATAAGGTGCTTGAAGAAATGAAAGAACAGGGAATAAGCCGCGCCCTGATATGCGACGAATTCGGTATGTGCCAGGGAATTATAACACTCAGGGATATTCTGGAAGCCTTGTTAGGCACCATCAACGATACGCAGAAGGAACCGGAGATTATCCAACGAAGCAACAACGACGGCTGGCTGGTCGACGGACAGTGTTCTTTTTATGATTTCCTGTCTTATTTCGATAAAGAAGATTTATATGAAAGATGTAACTATCATACGGTAGGAGGATTATTGCTGGAACAGCTGGGACATATCCCTCAATCCGGGGAACAAGCCGAATGGAACAACTTCCACTTCGAAATTGTTGATATGGATGGAGCCAGAATAGATAAAATACTGGTTCAGGTACCCAACGATAATAATGCATAAAATACCCTATGGACTTTTCTGATTTAATCCAATGGTGCCTGGAGCACCTCAGCTATTGGGTGATTTTAATCCTCATGATACTTGAAAACTCGCTGGTTCCGCTACCATCCGAGTTGATCGTCACACCTGCCGCCTACAAGGCAGCAAACGGTGAGATGAATATTTTCCTCGTGATACTTTTCACAACCTTGGGAGCGCTCATCGGAGCATTGATCAATTATCATCTCGCCCTCTTCGTCGGCAGACCCATCGTCTATAAATTTGCCGACAGCCGTTTCGGCCATCTGCTCGGCATAAACCGGCAAAAGATAGAGTATGTGGAAGCATTCTTCCTGAAACACGGCAAGATATCGACTTTCTTCGGAAGGTTAATACCGGCCGTGCGACAGTTCATTTCCATCCCTGCCGGACTGGCACGAATGCGGCTTCCCGCCTTCATCCTGTTCACAACGCTCGGTTCAGCCATCTGGAACAGTATCCTGGTGCTGCTCGGATATTATCTGGCACAGATACTGCCGGAAGACCGGTTGCTGGAAGAACTGGAGAGATACAGCAGGGAAATAAGCTATATTTTTGTGGCATTGGTAACACTCGCCCTCATTACCTGGTATCTGAAAAGGAAACTAAAAGCATGTCGATAATACTTGCATAGCCCTGCATAACCCTATATCTTTGTATGCTTAACAGAAAGATATATTTATGCAAAATACAGAACTTATCATACTGGGAACGGGTAATGCGACAGTTACCCGCTGCTATAATACTTGCTTTGCGTTGAAACAGAACAACGATTTCCTGCTGGTGGACGCCGGTGGAGGGAACGGCATTCTCGCCCAATTGGAAAAAGCCAATATCCCTTATTCCGGCATACATGAAATATTTGTAACCCACGCCCACACCGACCATATCCTGGGAATAATCTGGATGATACGCATTATTGCCCAACAAATGAATAAAGGGAAATATCAGGGAACATTAAAAATATATGGACATGATAAAGTTATAAAAGTTCTGAATACTATTTGCGAACTGATATTGCCCCCAAAAATAACGGCACATATCAGCCGGGATATCCAATTATGCGAAATACACCATGGTGAAACCTTTACAGCAATCGGCTTGGACTTCCAATGTTTCGACATCGGCTCGACTAAAGAAAAACAATACGGATTCCGCACTGTACTTCCCAACGGCAAGAGTTTGGTTTGCCTCGGAGACGAACCGTACAATGAAGCCAACCGTCCATTTGTTGCAGATGCCGATTGGATGCTATGCGAAGCCTTTTGTCTATACGAAGACAGAGAAACCTTCAAGCCGTACGAAAAACATCACAGCACGGCACTGGATGCCGGAAAGCTCGCTCAACAACTGAATATCAAGAACCTACTGTTATACCATACGGAGGATAAAACCCTCGCTACACGTAAAGAAAAATATACAGCCGAAGCACGGGAAAACTTCTCCGGGAATATTTTCGTCCCGGAGGATATGGAGATAATCAAATTATAAAACCGGCAACGATCATTTATTCAAAAGTCCCGCCCTGTTCAGCCACTTACCGACTGACGGGGCTTCGTATTTTCTCATTTTATCCAGCAGGTCTTCTATATTGTCGCTGACCAGAAGCATTTCCCTGTTTTCTTTTCGAAGGAATCCTCTGTCGACCATTGTATCGACCAATGCCAGAAGGGCATCATAGAATCCGTCTACGTTCAAGAGAGCTACAGGTTTCCGGTGAAGACCTAACTGGGCCCAGGTCAACATCTCAAAGAATTCTTCAAGTGTACCGAAACCTCCCGGAAGGGCAATGACACCATCAGAGAGTTCATTCATTTTCGCTTTCCTCTGATGCATGGTTTCGACCATCACAAGCTCTGTCAGATTTAAATTGGCAATCTCCACTTTCTTCAAAAAAGCAGGTAAGACCCCGATGGCTTTGCCTCCATTTTCCATGACTCCGTTGGCAACAGTACCCATCAGTCCCACATTGGCCCCGCCATAAACCAATCCAATGTTTTGAACGGCCAACGTCTTTCCCAATTCGTAAGCCTGTTCTTCAAATATCCGCTCTGTCCCACGGCTTGAACCGCAAAAAACGGCGATTCTCCTGATTACTTTCTTCTCTGCATCACTATTTTGTAACATACGTATATATTTCGTTTGTATCCGTTTATCCGGTCATCGGACAACTTACAAAGATAAACTTTTTCCGGCAGCCTTTTCTATGAAACAAATTCAATAGATTTCCATTATCTCTTTCCAACCTGATACTCTCCGATAGGCAGGATTCGTTATACGAATATTATGAGGCTGGGTAAACAAAACCTTTTCGCCATCGAAAAAGGAAAGATTTTTAGGATGGTCGTCAATCATAATATCTCCTTTTATGCTATCCTTACGGCCACAAAATATCATCTGTTGCCAGGTGATAAAGGGAAAATGTTCATTCAGCCATTCCTGTTTCTCAATCAGGCTTCCGGGAAACTCGGTCGCAGAAGAAACGATCAGGACATTGTACTTATCGTTCAGATATTTCAGTCCTTCGATGCTGTCAGCCATAAGAGGGGCCGTCCTGAAAAAGCCGGAACTCCGCACATGCCTGTCGAAAGAAGGAAAAGACTCCTCTTCCGTTTTCCCGTACATGTCTTCCTTATTCAATCGAATACCAGAATCCCTGTATTCAAAATTTATAAACTGGGAGTACACATCTGCCAGTACTCCATCCATATCAACCAACATCTGAGCCTTCATACTTTTTAGTTTTTTTATGATTACACATTCATATTTCCTGCCAGATACAGTTCCTTACCGGAGCAACCTGGAATGCGGTCTTTTCCTGATATCTGCGTCTTTCTAACAGTCGCTGAACAAATATTGCAAAATACCGCATTCAATAAAGAAATGTATCATTATTCTTTGTTTTCACGCTGGAATATACATATATTTGCGGTAATAGACAACACATGAAACTGCACAAACATGCTAAAAGAGGAAAGACACCAGTACATATTAAACCGCATAGATCAGAATTACCGCATCTATATTACATCTCTAAGTGCAGAACTGGGAGTCTCGGACGACACCCTTCGGCGTGACCTGACTGAGCTGGACGAACGGGGATTATTAACTAAAGTGCATGGAGGCGCCATTGCGAAATCAGGCATTCCGGTCGAGTTTACAGACCGGCTGAATACGGGAATACCGGCTAAACAACAAATGGCAGCCAAAGTGATCCCAATGTTCCGGACAGGTGATATTTTATTGATAGACGGCGGAACATCCAACCTCGAAGTAGCCCGGAAGATCCCTTCAAATATGGAACTGACAGTCTATACCAACAGTTTCCCAATAGTTAATATCCTTATGCATCATCCCAAACTGGAGTTAATCTTTCTGGGCGGAAAAGTATTCCCTTCTTCGCAGGTGACTGTCGGTGTTTCTGTCTTTCAGGCATTGCAAACCGTACGCCCCGACTGGCTGGTTTTAGGGATCAGCAACGTGCATCCCCAACAAGGATTAACTGCCCCCGACAGAGAAGAGGCGATGATGAAGCGGCTAATGATAGAACGTGCCCAAAAACGAATCATACTTGCAGACAGCTACAAACTGAATACGGCAGAAGCCTATACGGTTGCCTCTTTGGGAGATATAGATTATCTGGTTACCGAAGACTGTAAAATCGATTATATCAAACAACACTGGCCCAAAGGTGATTATATTGTTTTATAACTTATAAAACAAAACGTTTGTATCTATCCGCCGCCTTTTTAATTTGCTCATCATCCGGCTTTTCATATTCACCGAAGAAAGAGGTTTCAATGGAGATATCTCCTTTCTTTACTGTTTTCTTCCAGTTACCGATAATCCTTCCGTTGTGTAATATGACCGGATAAAATATACCGAAATTATTAAATGCCTTAGGATGATGCTCCTTATCCATTGCCGCCGTACGATCCTTATAGCTGATCAGATATTCGTCGTAAGGCGGTAGGAAATGCAACACATCACTACTTTTTATCCTCTTGCCCCACTGTTGATGTACAAATAAGTTTTGAGAGGCAAACTTCTCTTTTATCAGTTCCGCATCGATCAAGCCTATGGCCTGTCGGGCATCAGTGACAGGTAGGCCGGACCACCATACAAAATCCTCCAGGCTCGCAGGAGAATGGCTACTGAAATACTTCCTCGCGAGTAAAGCCAGCGCCTCTTCCCGGGGCAAATCTTTTGCCATCGGAGCCCGCTCTTCAAGCAGTGCATAAGTAAATTTACCGCCTTTATCATTGCCACTGCATATAATTCCTTCCTGTTCTGCCCGTGTGAAAAGATAGCCTAACTTGGGGGAATCGGGGAGAATGCCGGCCTTTACGATCTCGTCTTCCAGTTCTTGCTTTGTCAGGTGATTATTTCCCTCCAATATCTTTACAAACAAATCATTGGCTTTTGTATAAATACTTTCCGCGATATCAACTCCATTCCCTTTCGCAAACGAATTGCAGGCAGCTATGATCCGCTGCGAGGAAAGTTTCAACATCCAGCGGATATCTTCGGACGTCACAAAATGCCATGTAGGCCGCATCACATGGGTACGGAGAATGTCACCTCGCCGGATAGCCTCATCAACGGCCTTGATCTTTGGCGATTTTAGCCTGATACCCAGTGCCCATTTCACCCTCGGATAATCCTGCGCCTGCATAGCTCCCATCCACGATACAAGATCTTTCGGATCATTGAATTCAGGCTTCACCAACTGTTGGCTTCGTAAACGGATATCAGTAATCATATGGATCATAAGTATTTGCTAAAATTATATTTCTCACGTAAAGCCTGTTGTTCTTCGATGCTTAACGAAAGGAAATAGGCTTTCCAACCCGGACAAAAATTAATGTGCCAACGCCAGAAACACCCCATTAAAGACTGCGGTTTTCTGTCGTGCTTCGCCCGTAACGGACATTCATTACAATGGTGCTTCATAAATTTGATTTTGTGGATATGCACAAATGTAGTAAAAAACCTTATTTAGTCGGTTCATTTCTGTTTGTTTTCCTAATTCTTTCTATTTTTGTACTCAGTATTCTTCGGGGCAGGGTGAGATTCCCTACCGGCGGTGACAGTCCGCGACTCTTCTGGACGTATGAACAGGAGACTGATTCGGTGAAATTCCGGAACCGACAGTTAAAGTCTGGATGAGAGAAGAAGACAGTATCTATCGATATGACATTTCTACCAACATAATATATATGTAGGAGAAAATGTTGCATCTGCCTCCCTTTGCCCTGTCGCATACCTTAAATTATAAACAACTACTTAATAACAGGGTTTGAAAATGAAAACTATCAAAGATTTCGGCGTTGACTACAAGGCACGCGTAGAAAAAGCAATCAGCTATTTGCAGGCAGGAAAAGGTATTTTACTGGTCGACGATGAGAACAGGGAAAATGAAGGGGATATTATCTATTCCGCAGAAAAAATGACCGTAAAAGATATGGCCCTGATGATCCGTGAATGTAGCGGAATAGTATGCCTCTGCCTCACTCCTGAAAAATGTAATTCGCTCGGGCTACATCAGATGGTAGAAGACAACACAAGCAAAAACCAGACAGCCTTTACGATCTCCATCGAAGCGAAAGAAGGTGTTACCACCGGTGTCTCTGCTGCCGACCGTATACAAACAATCAAAACAGCCATCGCCCCCAATGCCCAACCGGAAGACCTGTCTCACCCGGGACATGTTTTCCCTTTACGAGCCAGAGAGAATGGAGTTTTAGAAAGAAGGGGGCATACCGAAGGAAGCGTCGATCTGGTAAAACTTGCCGGCCTGGGAGACACAGCTGTTCTTTGCGAACTGACCAACGAAGACGGAACAATGGCACGCCTCCCCGAAATCATCCGCTTCGCCGCTCACCATGATATGACCGTCGTCTCCGTAGACGATATATGTAGATACAGACAGTAATATCACCTGTTAGCTGATATTTCCGGTTAGTGTCTGCGGATATTAACCAGAAATATCATTTTAACACCAAATAATCACATTATACGCATTTCAAATAAAAACATTGACACATTTTAAATACGTCAAAACATTTTTTGATTTCAATTTGACATTTCATATCTTTGTCACGTAAACAAAAGACATTCGCATTTTACATGCATTTAATATAAACATTATAAAACTACGTATTGATATGAAGACTGAATTTACAGGCAAAACCCGCACCGAAAGCGACCTGATCGGTGCACGGGAAATACCGGCCGAAGCATTATATGGTGTACAGACACTCAGAGGAATCGAAAACTTCTCCATCAGCAAATTCCATCTCAACGAATATCCGCTATTTATCAACGGACTCGCAATCACCAAAATGGCGGCCGCCGAAGCAAACTTCGCCCTAGGACTACTGACAGACGAACAATACCGTGCCATCACACAGGCCTGCCGCGAGATATTGGACGGACAACACCATGAGCAATTCCCGGTCGATATGATCCAGGGGGGGGCCGGTACGACCACCAATATGAACGCCAACGAAGTCATAGCCAACCGTGCCCTTGAAATCATGGGACACCAGCGGGGAGAATATACTTATTGTTCACCCAACGACCACGTGAACCGTTCGCAATCGACCAATGATGCCTATCCGACAGCGATACATCTGGGTATGTATGCTACACATCTCCGGTTGATCCCTTACCTGGAAGCGCTGATCTCTTCTTTCCGTAAAAAAGGGGAAGAATTTGCACACATTATCAAAATGGGACGTACCCAGTTGGAAGATGCCGTTCCTATGACATTGGGACAGACATTCAATGGTTTCGCCAGTATCCTGCAGGATGAGATCGCTCATCTGGATCATGCGGCAAACGATTTCCTGACCGTCAATATGGGAGCGACAGCTATCGGTACAGGAATTTGTGCAGAACCGGGATATGCTGAAAAATGTATCGAAGCTTTGCGTAAAATCACCGGATGGGATATCAAATTGTCTGCCGATCTGGTCGGTGCCACTTCCGACACCTCCTGCCTGGTAGGTTATGCCGCTGCCATGAAACGGGTAGCCGTCAAAATAAATAAGATATGTAATGATCTTCGCCTGTTGGCCAGCGGCCCGCGCTGTGGGCTGGGTGAGTTCAATCTGCCGGCAATGCAACCGGGATCTTCCATCATGCCGGGAAAAGTAAATCCGGTTATTCCGGAAGTAATGAACCAGATCGCCTACAAGGTGATCGGAAATGAGCTTTGTGTGACAATGGCCGGTGAAGCTGCCCAAATGGAACTGAATGCGATGGAGCCGGTAATGGCACAATGCTGTTTCGAGTCTGCCGAATTACTTATGAACGGTTTTGAGACACTTCGTACCCTTTGTGTAGAAGGAATTATAGCCAATGCCGAACATTGCATCGAAGAAGTACATCACAGCATTGGTGTAGTAACAGCTTTAAACCCGGTTATCGGTTATAAGAACTCCACGAAAATAGCCAAAGAGGCATTGGAGACAGGTAAAAGCGTGTATCAGCTGGTACTGGATCACGGCATCCTGACGAAAGAACAACTGGATACGATTTTAAGCCCGGAAAATATGATCCATCCGGTAAAGCTGGATATTCATCCGGCCAAATAACTTATCCATCGATTTGCTATCACTTAAAAGGAAGTGTATCTGAATATAGACAGATACACTTCCTTTTTTCTGTCATTTTCTTATATTTGTACCTTCATTAATTCTAAACCAGGAAAAACAATTAATCAATCGATGAACACGCAACAGTCTGCAATCACAAAAACGCCCCGTATAGAGGTCGTTGACGCCCTAAGAGGCTTTGCCGTCATGGCAATTTTACTAGTTCACAGTCTGGAACATTTTATCTTCCCGGTTTATCCGGATGCTGCCACCCAACCGGGTTGGCTGAATATTTTGAATGAAGGAGTATTCAGTATCACCTTTTCTCTTTTTGCCGGGAAAGCGTATGCGATCTTCGCCTTATTATTCGGATTTACCTTCTATATCCAATATACCAACCAGCAAATGAAGGGGAAAGATTTCGGATACCGCTTCCTGTGGCGTCTGCTTCTACTGGCCGGTTTTGCAACATTGAATGCTGCTTTCTTCCCGGCTGGCGACGTATTACTCTTATTCAGCATCGTAGGTATATTTCTTTTCCTCGTGCGCAAATGGAGTGACAAAGCTGTACTTATCACGGCCATTATCCTGCTGTTACAACCGGTAGAATGGTTCCATTATATTGCAAGTCTCTTTAACCCCGAATACACCTTGCCTAATCTGGGAGTCGGAGAAATGTACGGAGAGGTTGCCGCCTATACCAAAGAAGGTGACTTCGGGAAATTCATCCTCGGAAATATCACCTTAGGACAAAAAGCCAGCCTGTTCTGGGCAATAGGAGCCGGACGTTTCCTGCAGACAGCCGGATTGTTTATGCTCGGATTCCTGATCGGCAGGAAACAGCTATTCGTCACATCCGACAACAATATTCGTTTCTGGATAAAAGCCCTGATCATTTCAGCTATCGTCTTCTGTCCGTTGTATCAGCTAAAAGTCATGCTATATGATAACAGCGACACCCCTATTATTCAACAAAGCGTCGGCGTCATTCTGGATATGTGGCAGAAGTTTGCCTTTACGATCGTACTGGTAGCTTCATTCGTTCTGTTATATCAGAAAGAGGCGTTCAAGAAACTGACTTCCGGACTGCGGTTCTATGGTAAAATGAGTCTGACGAACTATGTATCACAATCTATATTTGGTGCGATCATTTATTTCCCATTCGGATTATATCTGGCACCTTACTGCGGCTACACAATCAGTTTGCTCATCGGTTTCGTCCTGTTCCTCCTGCAGGTCAGCTTCTGTAAATGGTGGCTGAAAAGTCACAAACAAGGGCCGCTTGAAAGCCTGTGGCATAAACTTACCTGGATCAATTCCAAATAAACATGTAATGAAACAGCATTCGGTACGGGAACAAACTATTTTATCGAACTCTCCCGTACCGACAGATGGGTAGGAACAACGATCTGGCGGGGTTTCTCCCTTTTTTTTATCTGCTTCAGTAACAGGCTGCAACACTCCTCTCCCATTTTATAGGTCTGGTGAGTGACGGCGGTAAGGGCAGGCTCTACATAGTTGGAATGTAGCTCATCGGTATAACCGATGAGCGAGATTTCGGAAGGGATACGCAAACCATGCTTCTTGATTTCCTTCATGGCGGCAAAGGCCAGCGTATCATTCATGGCAAGGATCGCATCGGGCGGCGCCGGCAACGAAAGCAGGCGGCTGCATCCTTCACGTCCTTCGCTGTAAGTCATCTTTTCACAGATTATCAACTCATCTTCAACCGGAATACCCAGTTCGGCAAGTGCCGCCAGATATCCGGCTTTACGCTGTCGCACGATCTCCAGATGATCGGAACCACCGAGAAAAGCGACCCGTTTAGATCCCGTTTGTAACAAATGTTTGGTCGCAACGAGAGCCGACTCCATATTATCCGCCACCACCGAAGGGATAGCGTTCGGCATGCATACCCGGTCGAAAAAGACCAACGGGATATCCATATCGGACAGAGAAAGGAAATGGGAATAATCGATCGTTTCCTGTGAGAGACAAGCCAGTATACCTTCCACACGCATATTCACCAGGTCTTCCACGCAATGCAGCTCCTGTTCGTACTGCTCGTATGAAGAGGTGATGATAACCGAATAACCGTTCTGCCGCGCCACATCATTTATGCCGCTGATGATGGAAGAATAGAAATGAGTAACCAGATCGGGCACGATAATACCGATAATACGCGGCGTATTCTTCAGCAGGCTAAGGGCAAAAGGGTTGGGACGATAGTTCCACTGCTCGGCAAGCGCCTTTACACGCTCCCGCATCTCGGGACTGATCTCATAACTGTCGTTCAGTGCCCGTGAGACAGTCGAAACAGAGACTCCCAATTCGTTTGCGAGGTCTTTCAATGATATGTGTCTTTTCCTGGCCATCGGGGTTTATTCAGTGACACAAATATAAGGTTTTTCCGATAGCAAGGTACTGATTTCCTGCTTTTATTACGCAAACGTTTGCGTAGATTTTTATGTATAATGCGGTTATAATCAATACATAAAAGCTATACATTTGGCTTCTGACAACTTTAATCATACAAATTATGAACTATTCATATTGCGGAAAAACAGGAATGAAAGTCCCCATCCTAAGCTACGGCGCATCGTCGTTGGGCAGTGTATTTCACGAAACGCGCGAAGCGGAAAGTATCAAAGCTGTCTTCACCGCTGTGGAAAACGGGATGAACTTTATCGATGTCTCCCCTTATTATGGACACTATAAAGCTGAAACAGTCTTAGGAAAAGCTTTGAAGCAAATCCCGCGTGAAGCCTATCTGCTCTCCACCAAAGTAGGCCGTTACGGGAAAGACGGAGTGAACACCTGGGATTACTCTGCCCGCCGGGCTACCGAAAGCGTCTATGAAAGTATGGAACGGTTGCATATCGAACAGATCGACCTGATCAACGTCCACGATATCGAGTTTGCCGACCTCAACCAGGTCGTTAACGAAACACTTCCGGCTCTGGTAGAGCTGCGTGATAAAGGCATCGTGAAGCATGTCGGCATCACCGACCTGCAACTGGAGAATCTGCAATGGGTAATAGACCGTGTACCGGAAGGAACTGTCGAAACCGTTCTCAACTTCTGCCATTACTGCCTGAATGACGATAAGTTGGCTGATTATCTCGACTATTTCGAAGCGAAAGAGATCGGTGTGATCAATGCTTCCCCTCTGTCGATGGGTTTGTTGTCGTTGCGCGGCGTACCCAACTGGCATCCGGCTCCGGCATCACTGGTAAAGGCTTGCCAACAGGCGGTACAGCATTGCCAGTCGAAAGAGTATCCGATCGAGAAGCTAGCTATTCAGTATGCTATCAGCAATCCACGGATCGCTACGACTCTGTTCAGTTCGGCCAACCCGGAGAATGTACTGAAGAATATCCGCTATGCAGAAGAACCGATCGACTGGCAACTGGTACGCGAAGTACAGGAGATCATCGGAGATCAGAAACGCGTAAGCTGGGCGAACTCATGAACAGAACGATCATAGATGCCCACTCCCATCTGTGGCTCCGGCAAGATACCACTGTCGACAACATGCCTATCCGCACACTCGGAAACGGCCGTTCGCTCTTTATGGGTGAAGTACGGCAGATGCTCCCCCCCTTTATGATCGACGGGAAGAACAGTGCGGAAGTTTTTCTATCGAACATGGACTATGCACAGGTAGCAGCAGCCGTTGTAACGCAGGAGTTTATCGATGGGATACAGAATGACTACCTGTTGGAAGTAGCTGCCGAATATCCGGAACGCTTCTTCGTCTGCGGACTTTGCGAGTTCCGCCGTCCCGGTTATTTTGTACAGGCACAACAACTCATCGCACAGGGTTTCAAGGCAATCAAGATACCGGCACAACGCCTGTTGCTGAAAGAAGGACGTATCTTCCTCAACTGCGATGAAATGATGCGTATGTTTCACTATATGGAAGAACACGGGATCATCCTGTCTATCGATCTGGCGGATGGCGACACACAGACAGCCGAATTGGAAGAAGTAATACAGGAATGTCCTGCGCTGAAGATAGCCATCGGCCATTTCGGGATGGTGACACGCCCGGATTGGCTCGCACAGATACGTCTGGCACGCTATCCGAATGTGATGATAGAATCGGGGGGCATCACCTGGCTGTTTAATGACGAGTTTTATCCGTTCGACGGTGCCGTTCGTGCCATTCGCGAAGCTGCCGGACTCGTAGGAATGGAGAAACTGATGTGGGGTTCCGACTATCCCCGTACAATCACGGCCATCACCTATAAAATGTCGTATGACTTTATCGTTCGCTCCAAAGAACTGAGCGAACAGGAGAAAAATCTTTTCCTCGGAGAGAATGCGATTGCTTTCTACGGATTCCGGGATCTTCCGGTGTTACCTTATATAAAGAATATGTCCGAGTAGAATACCTTAAAATAAATCACCATGAAAAAGAACAACTACACATTACCACTGGCTCTGATATTCAGTCTTTTCTTTCTGTGGGCGATAAGCAGTAACCTGTTGCCTACCATGATCCGGCAGCTGATGAAGACTTGCGAACTGAATGCTTTCGAAGCTTCTTTCACCGAAACAGCCTACTGGCTGGCTTATTTTATCTTCCCAATACCGATCGCGATGTTTATGAAGCGATACAGTTATAAATCGGGAATCATATTCGGTCTCTTGCTGGCTGCATTCGGCGGATTGCTGTTCTTTCCGGCCGCCATCTTAAAGGAATACTGGGGTTATCTGACAATTTTCTTTATCATTGCTACGGGTATGTGTTTTCTGGAAACGGCCGCAAACCCATACGTAACGGCTTTAGGGGATCAGGAGACTGCCCCGCGCCGCCTCAACCTGGCACAATCATTCAATGGGTTGGGGGCATTTATTGCGGCTATGTTCCTTAGCAAACTGGTATTGAGTGGCGACCACTACACTCGCGCTTCCCTGCCTGCCGATTATCCCGGAGGATGGGAAGCTTATATCCAGTTTGAAACGGATTCGATGAAGCAACCGTATCTACTCTTAGCACTACTCTTAATAATAATAGCGATTGTCTTCATCGTTTCCAAACTTCCAAAAATACAGGACGAAGAACCTTCAAAAGGAAAAAGTAAGGCCAGAAAACTGATCGACTTCGGCGTACTGAAACGTTCGCATCTCCGTTGGGGAGTGATCGCACAATTCTTCTATAACGGCGGGCAAACAGCTATCAATAGTCTGTTCCTCGTGTATTGTTGCAGTTATGCCGGATTACCGGAATCTACGGCAACTACATTCTTCGGATTTTATATGCTGGCCTTCCTGCTTGGCCGCTGGATCGGGACATTGCTGATGGTGAAGTTCCGCCCACAGGATATGTTGCTGGTATACGCCCTGTTGAATGTTGTTCTTTGCGGAGTGATCGCTTTATGGGGTGGTACGATCGGGCTCTATGCCATGCTGGCGGTTTCTTTCTTTATGTCGATCATGTATCCGACACAATTCTCACTGGCGCTGAAAGATTTGGGTGATAATACCAAGAGCGGGGCAGCTTTTCTGGTGATGGCAATCGTAGGAAATGCCTGTTTGCCACAACTGACAGCCTATGTGATGCATCATTTCGAAGCTATTTACTATGTAGCTTACCTGATTCCGTTGATTTGTTTCCTGTTCTGTGCCTGGTACGGCTGGAAAGGATATAAAGTAGTTGATTAATCTATAATATATTAATGTATATGAAAGCAATTCAAATTCCGGCTCCTGCCGACTTACGGGTAGTCGATATAGAAAAACCGGAAGTTAAGAGTGGAGAAGTTCTTTTGAAGATCAAATATGTAGGCTTTTGTGGTTCCGACCTGAACACTTTCCTAGGGCGTAACCCGATGGTGAAACTGCCTGTTATCCCCGGACACGAAGTAGGTGCAACGATTGAAGCAGTAGGCACGGATGTGCCGGCCGGCTTCATGGCTGATATGCCGGTAACCGTCAATCCTTACACCAACTGCGGTACCTGTGCAGCCTGCCGCAACGGACGGGTGAATGCGTGTGAACACAACGAGACTTTCGGCGTACAGCGCAACGGCGCAATGAGCGAATACTTATCCCTACCCTGGCAGAAAGTAATCCCCGCCGACGGTATTTCCCCACGCGATTGCGCCTTGATCGAGCCGATGAGCGTGGGCTTCCATGCAGTTTCACGCGGACAGATAACCGATATCGATACTGTTCTGGTAATCGGTTGCGGGATGATCGGCATCGGTGCTATTGTACGTGCCGCATTACGAGGTGCAACCGTCATTGCCGTAGACCTGGACGATGATAAACTAGCGTTAGCCAAACGGATCGGAGCAGACTATACGATCAACTCAAAGACGAAAAACCTGCATGAACGTCTACAGATAATTACCAATGGCTTGGGGCCGGATGTCGTCATAGAAGCGGTAGGAAGTCCCGCCACTTACATCATGGCCGTGAACGAGGTTGCCTTTACCGGACGCGTAGTGTGTATCGGTTATGCAAAAAGTGAAGTAACTTTCCAGACAAAATACTTTGTACAGAAGGAGTTGGATATACGCGGTTCACGTAATGCATTGCCGGAAGATTTCAGGGCTGTAGTACGTTATCTCCAACAAGGTGATTCTCCACTGGAAGAGTTCATATCCAATATAGTACACCCGGAAGAAGCACTTAACGCGATGCAGCAATGGAGCGCCGCTCCGGGTAAAGTATTTCGTATTCTTGTAAAGTTCTGAGATATCAAAAATTTATTTACCTTCGCACGAATCAAGAATCGAGATAAGTAAAATGAAAAAGCTAATCAATCTGATCGTATTATTCCTGCTCGTCAGCCTTAATGGATGGGCGCAGGACGCTGCCGAAGTGATTCGGGTGGCATGTGTGGGAAACAGTATTACTTACGGTGCCGGAATAGCCAACCGTGATCGTGACAGTTATCCGTCCGTACTCGGGCAAATGCTCGGACGGGAGTATGAAGTGCGTAACTATGGCTTCAGTGCCCGAACGATGCTGATGAAAGGAGATCATCCGTATATGAAAGAACAGATGTTTAAGGATGCACTCGGTTATAATCCGAACATTGTTGTGATTAAACTCGGAACAAACGACTCAAAGTCATTCAACTGGAAATATAAAGCAGGATTATCCGGAGATATTCAGACAATGGTGAATGCATTTAAGGCATTGCCTTCGAAACCGAAGATATATCTTTGTTATCCACCAAAAGCCTATGTCAGCGATCAGGGTATCAACGATAGCATCATTGCTGCCGGGGTTATTCCTGTTATCGAACAGGTTGCAAAACGGAATAATCTTCCTGTGATAGATTTGCATACGGCATTAAGCGGAATGAAAGAACACTTTCCTGATAATGTGCATCCCGACCCTGCCGGAGCGCATAAGATTGCAGAGACAGTTTATAAAGCGATTACCGGAGAAGAGACGGCTCATCAGATGCAAGCCTTCCCCGGTTTCAAAAGTGAATGGAATGGTTGCGACCGCTATGATTTCCAGTTTAGAGGACGGGATGCGATTGTTGTTGTTCCGAAACAGGCGGCTAAAGGCAATCCGTGGATCTGGCGTCCGGCTTTCTTCGATGCTTTTCCAAGTGTAGATAAAGCGTTACTTGAAAAAGGTTTCCATGTGGCTTATTACGATCTGACACATGCTTATGGAAACCCGCGTGCAGTCGCCCTGGGTACGGAGTTCTATAATTATATGAAGGATTATTATAACCTCTCTCCTAAAGTAACACTGGAAGGTTTCAGCCGCGGCGGACTTTATGCATTAAACTGGGCAAGTAAAAACACGGATAAAATAGCCTGCATCTATATCGATGCACCGGTATGTAACGTTTTCAGCTGGCCAGGAAGAAAAAACACAGAACTATGGAACGGTTTGCTGAAAGAATGGAACCTGACAGACGAAGAGATGAACTCGTTCAAAGGCAATCCGATCGATAACCTGGAGCCATTGGCTAAAGCGGGCATACCTATTATCAGTGTTTGCGGAGATAGCGATCAGGTCGTTCCGTTCAAAGAGAATATGGACGTGGTACGTTCCCGTTATCTGGCATTGGGCGGCCCTGTGGAAGTCATTATCAAGCCGGGAGTAGACCATCACCCGCATAGTCTGGAAAATCCTGAGCCGGTTGTCGACTTTATCATCCGTCACCAGCCGGAATACGAGAAATACTTACATTATAATATACGCGGAAGCCTGCAAAACTCATTCGTCAAGTTTGAGAAAGAACGTAAAGGGCGTGTCGCCTTCCTCGGGGGTTCGATTACAGAAATGAACGGATGGAAGAACATGATCGAGAAGCAATTGCAACAACGTTTCCCCTATACGGCTTTCGAGTTTGTAGAGGCAGGCATCGGATCTACCGGAACAACGCCGGGATCTTTCCGTATGCAAAACGATGTGCTGTCGAAAGGAAAGATCGATTTGCTGTTTGTGGAAGCTGCCGTGAACGATCATACCAACGGCTTCAGTGCACTGGAACAGGTACGCGGCATGGAAGGCGAAGTTCGTCATGCCCTGACAAGTAACCCGCAGATGGATATCATTATGTTGCATTTCATCTATGATCCGTTTATCCCGATGGTTGCCAAAAGACAACAACCGGATGTGATACTGAATCATGAACGGGTAGCGAACCATTATCTGATTCCTTCCGTCAACCTCGTTCAGGAGATAGGCGAACGGATGCAGGACGGTGAGTTCACCTGGGAACAGTTCGGCGGCACTCATCCCCTGCCCTTTGGACATAAATTCTATGCAGCTGCAATCAACCACCTGTTCGATAGTATGTGGAAAGGAGTTACTCTCGATATGCCTGTCACAGCACATGAGATACCGGAACAACCGGTTGATGCATACAGCTATTATAACGGCGACTTTATCGACCTGCAGGAAGCAAAACTGAATAAAGGTTGGAAGTATATCCCTTCTTGGCGTGCAGATAACAAGTATGAAAAGAGAAAAGGCTTCGTCGATGTACCGATGCTCGAAGCTACCCGTCCGGGAGACAAGCTGACGCTCGACTTCGAAGGAAAGGCGATCGGTATCTTCTGCACCCCGGGCCCGACAGCTGGGATCATTGAATACAGCATCGACGGTGCACCGTTCAAAAAGCTGGATACATTCACTGAGTGGAGTAAATATCTTTATATCCCCTGGGTATATATGTTGGAAACAGAATTAAACGATACAAACCATAAGCTGGTACTCCGTATCTCGAAAGAGAAGAACCCCGATTCTTTAGGGACGGAATGCCAGATACGGAACTTTGTCGTGAACAGATAAAGATCAAAATGAAAGAATTAAACAGGCAGCATGTTCCGGTCGTTACCCGGCCGGAACGTATCATACAGTTTGGAGAAGGTAATTTCCTTCGGGCATTCGTGGACTGGATCATCCGGAACATGAATATGAAAACAGACTTCAACAGCAGTGTCGTAGTCGTCCAACCCATCGAGAAAGGGATGGTCGATAGGCTCGGCAAGCAGGACAACCTGTATCATGTCAACCTGCAGGGACTGGATAAGGGTGAAGCCGTCAACAGCCTCGAACTGATCGACGTGATCAGCCGTTCGCTAAATCCATATACGGATCACGATGCCTTTATCCGACTGGCGGAACAACCGGAAATGCGTTTCGTGATCTCCAACACGACCGAAGCGGGAATAGCCTTCGATCCTTCCTGCAAACTGAATGACGCACCGGCTGCCTCTTATCCGGGCAAACTGACGCAATTGCTTTATCACCGTTTCAAAACTTTCAACGGAGATAAAAGCAAAGGACTGATCATCTTCCCCTGCGAACTGATCTTCCTGAACGGACATAAGCTGAAGGAGACAATCTACCGGTATATCGATCTCTGGCAACTGGGCGACGATTTCAGAAGTTGGTTTGAAGAAGTTTGCGGTGTTTATGCCACGCTGGTAGACCGTATCGTTCCCGGTTTCCCGCATAAGGACATCGATGCGATCAAAGAGAAACTGCAATATAACGACAACCTGGTGGTGCAAGCCGAAGTATTCCATCTGTGGGTTATCGAAGCTCCGCAGGAAGTGGCAAAAGAATTCCCTGCCGATAAAGCAGGTCTGAATGTCCTGTTCGTTCCTTCCGAAGCGCCTTATCATGAACGGAAAGTGACCTTACTGAATGGCCCGCACACCGTTCTCTCACCGGTGGCTTTCCTTTCGGGAATCGATATCGTAAGGGAGGCCTGCCAGGATGAAGTGATCGGGAAATACATCCATAAAGTCATGTTCGACGAATTAATGGAAACATTGAACCTGCCTAAAGCTGCACTCGAACAGTTCGCCAACGATGTATTGGATCGTTTCAACAACCCGTTTGTCGATCATCAGGTAACTTCCATCATGTTGAATTCTTTCCCTAAATTCCAGACACGCGACTTGTCGGGATTGAAAGAGTACCTGAAACGAAAAGGGGAACTCCCGCAAGGACTCGTCCTGGGACTTGCCGCCATCTTAACTTATTACAAGGGTGGTAAGCGTGCAGACGGAACAGCAATCATCCCGAACGACGACCCGAAGATCATCTCTCTGATGAACAATCTTTGGGCGACAGGTTCCACCCGGGAGGTTACCGTTAACGTATTGGCGGCAGAAGATATCTGGGGAGAAAACCTGAACGAAATCCCCGGCCTGACAGACCGGATTGTTTACTATCTGGATGCGATTCAGGAAAAAGGAATGCGTGAAGTAGTAAAAGAAATCCTCTGATGAAAAAGTATATCCAAATAAATCCTGCCGATAATGTGATCGTAGCTATCGATCCGCTATCGGCAGGAGATAATATAACCGTAGGAACTACGCCGATCACCGTCAGTGAAGACATTCCGGCCGGTCATAAAGTAGCTCTGCAGGATTTCAGAACAGGCGATCCTGTTATCAAGTATGGTTTCCCGATCGGGCATGCCTGGAATGATATCCCCACAGGTTCCTGGGTAAATGAGAAAAATATCAAAACAAACCTGGAAGGATTGCAGGACTATACCTGGCAACCGCAGGAAACTGTTCTGAACATTCCCGACCAGGGTCTGACCTTTAACGGATACCGTCGAAAGAATGGTGATGTGGGTATTCGTAACGAGATTTGGATCATCCCTACGGTAGGCTGTGTAAACGGTATCGTTAACCAATTGGCAGAGACTCTCCGTCGGGAAACTTCCGGCAAGGATATTGACGCCATCGTCGCCTTCCCCCACAACTACGGCTGCTCACAACTGGGCAACGACCATGAGAATACCCGCAAGATCCTGCGTGATATGGTAAAGCACCCGAATGCCGGTGCCGTGCTGGTAGTCGGTCTGGGATGTGAAAACAATCAACCGGATTCCTTCCGTGAATTTCTAGGCGAGTATGATACCGACCGTGTCCGCTTCCTGGTTTGCCAGCAGGTGGAAGATGAACAGGAAGAGGGAATGAAACTCCTGCATGAACTATACGCCATCGCTTCCGCCGACAAACGCACATCCGTCCCGTTGAGCGAGCTGCGTGTCGGATTGAAATGCGGAGGATCGGACGGCTTTTCCGGCATCACCGCCAATCCGTTGCTGGGAGTCTTTTCCGACTTCCTGGTTGCACAGGGAGGGACAACCGTATTGACGGAAGTGCCCGAAATGTTCGGTGCCGAAACACTCCTGATGAACCGTTGCGGAACGGAGGAGCTATTCAACAAAACGGTTCACCTGATAAACGACTTCAAAGCCTACTTTCTGGAAAACAAACAACCGGTATACGAAAACCCTTCCCCCGGCAACAAGGCGGGCGGTATCTCCACCCTGGAAGAGAAATCCCTCGGTTGCACGCAGAAATCCGGCAAGTCGGCAGTAAAGGATGTCCTTATGTATGGCGACAGGCTTTCAACCAAAGGGCTGAATCTGTTAAGTGCGCCGGGAAACGATCTCGTTGCCAGCACAGCCCTGGCTGCATCGGGTTGCCACCTGGTTCTGTTCACCACCGGACGGGGAACGCCTTTCGGTACTTTCGTCCCGACCGTCAAGATCTCCACCAACAGTCCGTTAGCGAAAAACAAACCCGGATGGATCGACTTCAATGCCGGAACATTAACAGAAGGTGTATCTATGGACGCACTCTGCGAGCAGTTTATACAATTCATCCTGAACGTTGCCGAAGGTAAGCAGACAAACAACGAACGGAAAGGTTACCGGGAGATTGCCCTGTTCAAATCGGGAGTGACTCTATAAATAGTCAAAACGTCACCCTCGCCTTAGTTGTAGAGTCACCAAACTGCGTTCATGCATTCATAACTCCTTGCAGGTATTGATTAATAATGAATAGGTTGATGAAGCCACTTTTCTTTTCGCTTTCATAGTGGCTTTCATCATTAGAAAAAGATGAGCTATCTGTTTATAGCGACAGGAGTAACTTTTCCCCTCTAGACATGATGTGATTGAACATATTGAAGATAAATCTCAATTCCTGTCCGGTATGAAACATTATCTATCGGCAGGCGGTGTGCTCTTTATCGCCTTTCCTGCCTGGCAGATGCCGTTTGGCGGACATCAGCAGATAGCACGGGGCAGGGTTGTTTCGCATCTTCCTTTCATACATTTGCTTCCACGGGTTTTATATAAATGGATACTGGAAACAGGCGGTGAAGAAGAAGATACAATAAAGGAGTTGCTGAGTATTAAAGAAACGAAATGTACCATTGAAATGTTCCGGAATCTTGTAAAACAGACGGGATATCATATTGTTGACCAGCAATTATTTTTTATAAATCCGCATTATGAGGTTAAGTTCGGATTATCACCGCGAAAGCTGGGTAGAGTTCTTTCTTCCATTCCGTATCTGAGAAACTTCTTTAGTACAAGCTGCTTTTATTTGTTGAAAACGAATTGAGTGTTAAAATATAAACTATATTTGTGCGAAGTATGTTTAAGCATTCAGTTTGAAGCCATGTGGATTGTTTTCTAGTGACTATGAGACTCTGAAGGGTTGTTTTAGATGTTTGTTAAATAGAAACGGTAATGAGTTTAGATATTAGTGTGTACTGTAAAGAATTGACGGATGATTTAATGCCGAAAATTGTAAAGCGACTCAATGATTATGATATGATTGTTGAAGTTCATCCCGATGTCATGTTCACAAACCAAACAGGTTTTTGTCCTTTTAAATTTCAGTTGACAAATCCACCAGCGGAGATACTGAGAGGAAAAGTATTAGTAAGTGGTTTTGAGCTGTATGTAGATGATTTTGATTTGGCTATTGCTAAAGAAGAATTAAAACCCAAATTAGGTTTTTGGGATAAACTCTTAGGGAAGAAACAGCCGGAAATTGCTTTTGCCACTCCGGATATTGAAACACGGCTGAAGGATTGCAGGAAAGTAGTTTCATTTGTATGGCATATGGGGGATAGCTTCGAATTAAGATTTGTCTCTATGGTAAGTGCAATACTTACAGAGTTGACAAATGGGGTTTGTACATATCCTGCCGATGATATTTGGTATGAAAATAAGAATATCGTGGAGGAGTTTTATAAAGAAGTTTGTGATTATGAGAAATCTTTAAGCGAAGAAGAACTGGAGTATCATGAGTTTGATGGATGGTGAGCGTAATATGAAGTAATATTGATTGATTTTCATGTTAAACGACACTGTTCATAAAATGTGGATATCCTATTTCACAATTTTATGAACAGTGTTGTGTCGAATAAAAAACTTTCACGCTATTGTTTCTCTCCTGTTACTGTAATTGAGTAGATTCCGACATTTCCTGATTTATATTTCTGAATTGTATTTTCATCCAGATGTTCATATAGTACTTCATCGGGGATAATTACTGTCTTAGTCCTTTCCACACGGATATTTGTGAAATCCACTTTTTCTATCTCTGCTAAATAGTCTTCTTTTTGAATGGCACTAGCGATACAGCCTGCATACATAGCGGCATTGTCGGTAAACTCTTTGGGGAATATCCCATTCAGTACGACATCAGAGATGCAAAAATGTCCACCCGGTTTTAATACACGGTAGATTTCTTTGAAAATAATATTTTTTTGAGGAAGCAGGTTTAATACACAGTTGCTGACAATTACATCTGCTGTATTGTCCCGTAAAGGCATATTTTCAATATCTCCTTCTAAAAAATCAACATTCGTATATCCCCGCTTGAGTGCATTGGCTCGTGCTTTAGCTATCATTTGAGGGGCAAAATCAATACCGATGACTTTGCCGCTTTCACCAACTTCCGAGCGGGTAATAAAACAATCATTTCCTGCTCCTGAACCCAAATCGATAACGGTGTCCCCCTTTTTGATGTTGGCATATTGGGTGGGTAATCCACATCCAACCCCTAAATCAGCATCGGGTTCATATCCTTTTAGGTTTTTATAGTCTTCACTCATTATAGTGAATACTTTCTTTGATGGGGTTGCCGGAGATTTGCCGCAGCAGCAACCTTTTAGCGTGTCGGAATCTAATGCTAGTTCGTTATAACGCTGTTTTACCAATTCTTTTAAATCCTGATTCTCTTTCATATTCTTTTTTATTTAAATTAAACTCATTAGGTTGTTCGTAAAAAAACGAACAATATTCTCAAAAAAAGGTGTTGTTATTCACAGCACGATGTATTCGTAGAATTACAATTATTCCAAAAAGCAGCAAATAAATTGCGGGCAAGTTCCCAATTTTCCCGGTTGATACAATACCTGACTTTAGGAGTTTCTATTTCTCCCTGGATTAATCCGGCATCTTTTAATTCCTTTAAATGTTGTGAAACAGTTGCTTTAGCAATTGGTAGTTCTTCGTGGATATCTCCGAAGAAACAACTATCCTGTTTGGCTAAAAAATTAAGAATAGCCATCCGTGCCGGATGTCCCATCGCTTTAGCAAAACGGGCAATCTGCTCTTGTTCTTTTGTATACTGTTTCGTTTTCATTATTCCTTTATTGTTTGTTGTTCGCAAAACTACGAATAATATTTGCTATCCAAATGTAACTAGGTATTTTTAGTCTATTTAAAGGTTTAGTATGATTTTGACAGGTGTCAAAAGCCGGGGAATGTCATGCGGAACACTGTTCCTTCTCCGGGCTCTGAGGTCACAATAAGTTCTCCGCCGTGGAGTTGCATAATGCGGCGGGATAGTGGCAGTCCTATTCCGCTTCCTTCTTTTTTGGTGGAATAAAAGGGGGTGAATACGTCTTCCAACCGGTTTTCCGGAATGCCTTCCCCATTATCAGTTACTTGTATGAATGAAAAGGTAGCTTCTTTTCCTGCTTCAACCCTGATTTGTGGTTCCGGGGTGTTAGCTGTGGCCTGTAAGGCGTTGCGGATAAGATTAATGAGTGCTAGTGTTATTAAGTTTTGATCCAGTAGGATTTCTATGTTTTCCGGTGAAATATAACGGATGTTCTCACTGTCTTGTTCCGAGTTTAATAAACGGTCAAGTTTATCAAATAGGATACTGATTTGAACTTTTGCCTTGACCGGATCAGGCAGGTGTGTTAACCGGTGATAGGCATTCAGGAAAGTGTTCAGCTGCTGTACCTGCTGGTTAATGGTTTGCAGTCCGTCAATTGTTCCTTCTTTTCCGTATTCGTCATTATATTTGATTAGGTCGGCCGACAAAGAGGCTATAGGCGTAATGGAGTTTCTGATTTCATGCGTCAATACCCGAATGATACTCTCGTAATAGAATCGCCGTTCCTCTAATTCGGTATGATTGTTTTCAAATTGTGTAATAATCCGGTTCATCTCCCGGAATAATCCGTTCAGGAATTTATCGTCCCCTTTTTCCGTGAAGTGGGCGTTGAAGTCGTTATTATTGATTGCGCTGAAGAAGCTTTCCAACTGGCGGTCTGTCTTGTCCATTTTCCTTATCAGCATAATAGCCAAAGCTATGATCATACAGATACAGACAAAAGCAAAAAAAAGAGAAGTCCGGCTGATTAAAAGCCAGGCACCTATGAGTGAGAATAACACAATTCCTGTTATTCCTCCGATAATGATCCGATGTAATCTGCGATTCAACATATCCTTTGTTACAAAAGTACAATTTAAACCGACATGATACATTCAAAGTACTCTGCTTTCGGCTGAATGTCTGATTTATGGATAGCCACTTCCCGAAATTGTCTAAAATTTAGACGATTTCACCTCTTTGTTATAGAGGAACGCTATTTTTGTTGTCAGGCAGACAGGGACTGACTAGTTTTGACAAAAAACAGAAATATCATGAGGAACATATCATTCAAACTTATATTTCGGAGTTGGTTACGTAATAAAACATTTACTGTAATCTCTATCCTCAGCCTGGCAGTCGGTATCGCCTGTACCAATTTGCTGGCCGCTTTTGTTATCCATGAGTATAATATAGAACAGGAGAATCCGAATAAGGATAGGATGGTAGTGGTTAAACAAACTATTTCGGGGGCAAGAATGACTGCCTTCAATATGGTCTCACGGGATATCACTTCCCAGTTACTCGAGCGTGTCCCGGAATTGGATAAGGCGTGCCGGGTGCATCCTTATTTCATGGTTACCTATTGTAAAGCCGGAGAGAACTTCTTCAAAGACATCAAAGTAATAGAGTCGGATAGTGCTTTCCTTTCATTCTTTCCTCAGAAAATTGTAAGGGGGAGTTTTGCAGATGCCCAGGTGGGGCCGGATCGGATCGTCCTGACAGAATCTTTTTCAAAACGTTTATTCGGAGAGAGTGACCCGATAGGACAAACGGTTCAGATACTATTCGGCCCTAGTGATTTCGGGGATGAAAAAGGTTTATTGACTTTTACTGTTTCTGCAGTGGTAAGAGATAATAGCCAGGCGGCTTTCGGCTTTGATGCTTTATTCTTTGGCGATCCCTCTTCCGGATTAAATTTCTTTCTGCTGAAAAAGAATGTCTCCGTTCCCGACTTACAGGCTAAAACAGGGCGTTTGGTTCTTCAGAGAAATGATGGTCAAGGTTTTGAAAATGAACTCTTTACTATTCAACAGGCCTGTTTTGATACGGTAACGCTCCCGTCATCATTGAAGAAACCAAATACGACATTACTGTTTATCGCTCTTTTTTCTGCTATTCTGATATTGGTCATAGCTTGTTTCAATTATGTTAATCTGAGCTTTTCACGTGTATTCAAACAGTTATACTCCCTGCATATACAGAAACTGATGGGTGCAGGAAGCGGACAATTGAGCATGCAATTATTTGCTGATACATTTATGACTGTTGGTTTCGGTTTCCTGATTGCACAACTGATACAATTCGACCTGCTGGGGATAATGAATCGCATCATGTCTATTCAGGTTCCGGTCAATTTCCTGTATAGTAGCCAGATGCTGCCGGTTACATTCGGGTTTATTCTTTTACTGGCGTGTATTCCTGCTTTGTATATGAGCCGGCGTTTACCGGATATGTCGGTTTCCATGTATAACAATTTCTACCGGGGAAAAGCGAAAGGGCGTATCATTACCTCTCTGGCTATCGTTCAGTTTATTATTTCATTTATCCTGATAATCGGTAATATTTCCGTGCGGCGGCAAATCTCGCTTTTATATGATAAGGCTGAAAATTATAAAGGGATTTATACTTTTTCAGTCGGAGATAACGAGACATCTATGTTCCGGCTTAAAGAAAATATCGGTTCTCTTTCGGGCATACAGGCTGCGGCATTAAGCAATCTTATATATGAATGGTCTATCGGTGAGTTTTCGCCGGATGGTACATATGAATCTTATACTTCAGAGGATGGCGATGAAGAAATAATGGAAGTTATGGGCTATAAACTATTGAAAGGTCTGCCCTGGAAAGAGGCGATAGAAAGGTATCCGCATCCGGTTTATCTGAACCGTACATGGGCTCAAAGCTTGTTTCCGGATGGAGAACTGCCTGTCGGGAGTCTTATAAAAGAATACGAACCCCGATTGAAGGATCGTCCTCCTTTTGGCGATGATCATGTTATTGCCGGGGTTGTTGAAGATTATTTTAAGCTTTATATCCCTAATAGTCTTGAGACGCCTATAGATAAAGGTATTATTGGCTATACCAGGGATGGAACTAATTTAAAAATCCGTATCGCTCCCGGAAATACTTCGGTTATCAAACAAATCTATAGGGAATGGGATAAACTTTATCCGGGGAAATACCTTGAACATGAGAACCTGTATGACAAAGTGCTGGGTAATAATAAGAAACTTTTCGAATTGTCTGACTTGTTGATGATGTATTCGGTTATCAGTATTCTGCTCACCTGTTTCGGGCTTTTTGGTATGGCGCTGTATGCTATCGAACAACGAACAAAAGAGATCGGGATCCGAAAAGTAAACGGCTCGACTACCTGGCAGATTATAAAACTGCTCAATCGTCAGTTTATTATATGGATTGGGAGCGCTTTCGTTGTTGCTGTCCCTATAACCTGGTGGCTGCTTAATCAATGGATGCAAAGTTTTGTTTATCGGGCGAGTTTTAGTGTCTGGACATATATTTTGTCTCTATTAATTGTTGTCGGTATAACGTTATTAACTGTCAGTTGGCATAGCTTCAGGGCTGCTTCCGGAAACCCGGTTAAAGCGTTGAGGGATGAGTAAAAGAGCTGTCATAATGATAAAAATATCGCTAAATACATGTTGATATGTCTGTATATATGCGTTTTTCGTAACAGGTGTATATGCTCAAATAGTTGTTCTGTATAATTGTTGTATACATTAATTAACAAGTTGGTTCTTGGGTTTCAACTATTCATTTCGTTTTAAACGAATTTCAAGTTCGTTTAAAACGAAATGAAATTCTCTTGAAGTAGAAAATAGGTTTGTTTTAAAGCGAAAATATGTTAATTTAGACGCGCGTGTATTCTTTTTGAAGCTTTTTTGTGGCTGAAAGGTGTGTTTTTGAACATGTTTTCTTTCCAGAATGACTGAAAAAGTGTGCGGGTTATGAATATCAATAGTAACTTGAAATATGCATAAAAGTTATGTCTGGGTTGTTGTGGTGGCTGATGGGTGTTATTATGTGCGATAATATTCGATAATAGCGATATTTTGTATGTATACAACTCTCCAGGAGCCAAGTAATAACATACGGGCACTTACTCTTTCTCGTATGGAACCTTTACGAAGGGGATAAAATGACATTTTGATAATCTGTAAAATCTGAAATACCGTATGTTGCTTTATTTACACTGAATATTTCCTATCATTACTTCCGCTTCAACCAAAAAAGATATTAGCTTTGTCTTAATGGAAACAGGTTTACCTGGAGACTACATAAAAATATAATTTGAAGAACAGAATGAATACAGATTACAAGGTGGGCGATTTGATTTATGACGCAAATATTTATGACGGATTAAATACCTTCCTGTCTGATTTGCAATTTTACAAAAAGTGGCTGCCGAAAAATAAAGAGGCTAAAATACTAGAGCTTTGCTGTGGCACAGGTAGGCTTACAGTTCCAATTGCAAAGGCGGGATACAACATTTGTGGAGTCGATTATACTTCATCGATGCTTGAACAAGCAAAGGTAAAAGCTTCTGAAGCAGGATTAGAGATCAATTTTATTGAAGCAGATATTAGATCGTTAAACTTGCAAGAAAAATTCGACTTTATATTTATTCCGTTTAATTCGATCCATCATTTATATAAAAATGAAGATTTATTTAAGGCATTCAATGGGGTTAAAAATCATCTCAAAGAAGAGGGCTTATTCCTGTTAGATTGCTTTAACCCTAATATCCAATATATTGTTGAAGGTGAAAAAGAACAGAAGAAAATTGCTGAATATACAACTAAAGATGGAAGGGCAGTATTGATAAAACAAACAATGCGTTATGAAAGCGCAACCCAAATTAATCGCATAGAATGGCATTATTTTATAAATGGTGAGTTTCATTCAATCCAAAACTTGGATATGAGATTGTTTTTCCCGCAGGAATTAGACTCCTATCTGGAAGGGGCTGGATTTGAGATTATCCATAAGTTTGGGAGTTTTGAGGAAGAACGATTTGAAAACAAATCAGAGAAACAAATCTTTGTTTGCAAAACCATGTGAATCTATTTTTTGCGCCGCCTTATTTATGCAGTTCTTTGCTCATCTTGTAATTGATGAGACACAATTGATTTGCTTTCCGTTTTTGCTCTTCATCGACTTGAAAACCTTGTTTTTCGAAAAATGGTTTAGCCGTGATGCTAACCTCTGATGTTAATTTTTTCGCACCTTTTTCTTTCGCATATATTTCGAGGTATTTATACAAAGATGATGCAATGCCTTGATGCTGAAAATCTTTGTGTACAAACAACGCATGCATATAGCCAGCTTCGTTTACAGACGCAAAACCAACAATCACTCCTTTTTCATTTTCAGCCACTACATAATGTTGCTCTTTGAGAAGCTCGCCCCAATGTGCAGCATCCGCTCCACAAGAAGCCCAATCTTTCACTTCCTCTGTTGTATAGTCTTTTCGGTTTACAGTTAGAACGGTATTCTGATATAACTCTTTCAGAGCCGGAATATCTGATAAGTTTGCTTGGCGGATTTTATTCATTTCTAAATTATTATAGTGGGAATTCATGCTAGATACCAATGTTTAATTTTGAAATACTTCAAAGTAAAAAGCTCCTGATAAAAATTTATCAGGAGCTTTAAGTACCCTCTGCCGTTCTGTTTTCGAACTCTTTTTTAGCGGACCTAGAACTGATTTGGGAGTTACGAAAATACATACCCAACCCAAGAGCATAGTGATATTTTGTTAAAAAGCTGACCTGATTTTTTTGAGGGTAACAAATAGGACTTCTAGTTATAAATTTGCTAATATTTTAAATAATACCATCTTTATCAGATTGTCTAAAAGTCCATTTGTTTCTATAGTCATTAATTAAAGCTTTCCCTTCTTCTGAAAATAATGACATGGTTAATTTAACCACCTCTTCTAACTCCCGTCTACAGTCTGTAAGTTCACTGTATAATTCATTGCCAATCAATCGTTTTAAACGAGTTATATTTTTTCTTTGACAAAGAAATCCTAAAGAATGGCTTTCAAGACAAGTTAACATCAAAATCATATGATATCCAGTTTGGATTTCTACTTGGTTGCTATCAATGTCAGAATACACCTGACAGGCTATAGTTGTTGCATGTGCTTGCGTGCATAACAATCTCCAAAAATCAGATAAGTTCTTTTTTGATGGCTTCTCTAATTTTTTCCATATCATACTATTAACATTAAAGTCTCTGTTTTCAAGCCATTTTTTAGCCTCAGCTTCACTGTTTTGCGAATGAAAATATTTACATATTAATTGATATTCAAATATCTGTCTGAATAAACTCTTGGCTATACCTTGGTTGCCCTGTAATGTAAGTTTATGAGCATTATATAATAAGTAAACTGATTTGATATGTGCTTGGAGTACAATGCTATCTACATCTGAATAGGGGTAAATATTGAATATTGTTAAACAACCATTCAAGATAAATGATTGAAAGTTAATATTTTTCTCGAACAAACTGATTTCTTCAGAAAGAAAATTAGTAAAATATTTCAAATGTTCCAATTCTGCTTTCTCAAATTGTTTTATTGAATAATTTTTATCATTTGTCATAATTGCTTGTGAGTTATCTAAATTAAACAAACTAATTCCTTTTCTCAAATCAACTTAATTTGTATCAAATGTACGACAAAAGAACTATTTTATTAATAATATGTGTTTA
>OGFC01000239.1_pt1 | contig 58055 bp, 60 predicted proteins | sample 1570841 | NCBI WGS metagenome assembly OGFC01 (sample SAMEA2582137, study PRJEB24529) | metagenome | biome: Human gut stool | place: China | collected 2011 | reverse complement strand
AGGAAAAGACAAAGACAAAAGGGCATGAAATCACCCAAGCCGAAGAACAACAGCACCCCGAAGGGATGGCAGCCTAACCAAACAGGGAGTAGGGGCGGAGCAATCCGCCCGCTACTTTCTTTCGTGAGCCGAAGCGAAAAAGAAAGATAGCAAAGAAACCACTTTACAAACTTTCTATTTTTATAACAATGAAACAGGAAATCAGACAAAATGATATAACCATACTCCACAGCGAGGACGGTTGCAGTATTCCCGTCATTTTCAACAATCTCACGGGAAAGAACTTTAAAGGGAAAGAATATTCAGACTATATACGTTACATAGCCATTCCCGACATGGGATTTACTTACGGGAAGATAGAATATTATTCAGACGGAAAATTAGTCACAACGGGAGAAATCAAGCCATAACATTCTCCTTTTGTTTCATCGCCGGAAGTCCGGGACGGGTAGCGATCCGCCCGGACTTCTTTTTTACCGTTCCTTTGTTTTTCACCGGATATTTTGCCGGACTTCTTTCTTTCGTGAGCCGTAGCGGAAAAGAAAAGAAGCAAAAGAAACCACTTTTCAACCGGATTTTTCCACTACTTTCTTCGTGACGCTGTGGCGGGAAAGCAAAGTAGCAAAGAACCATTAAGGAACTGGCTTTGTACGGAAAATAAAGTCTTGATTTTTTTTCATTCATATTCTTTCTAATTTATTTTCTATATGACTCGGAATGAAAAAGAGCAAAAAAATTTCTTCATCAAATAAAATTCCGTACTTTCGCATGTATCAAATTTACTTTTAATATCAATATCTATGATTGTTCCTGCTCAAAATATAATTGACGCTGTTGATTTAACATCAGCAGATGCTCTTTTGCCAATCTATGAATCAGTAGTAAACTCTATAATCAGCTTAAAAAAAATCGCTGCTAATGATAAAAAAATAGAAGTTTTGATTGAGCGTGGAGATTTGCCTTCTCAACCCAATTTAAAAGGAACTAAAACTATTAAAAGTGTTACTATTATAGATAATGGTGAAGGTTTTACAGAAAAAAATTATAAATCATTTGAAACTCCATTTAGCAAGATAAATAAAAAATATGGATGTAAAGGTATTGGACGATTTACGATTCTGGCATCTTATGAAAATTTTCATGTTAAAAGCACATACTATGAAAATGAACAATGGTTTTATCGAGAATTTAATTTCTGTGCAGAAGATGAAATCAAACCAATAAAACTGGAAGAATCTCAAGAGAGAAACAGGAAAACAATAGTAAAGATGGAGAATTGTCACAATTCCATAATAAAAGATCATACTGCTAAAACGGTAGAAGACATAACAAAAGGAATTATGCAACATTGTCTAATTTATTATTTATGTAATGATTTACCTTCAATTGTAGTTGTAGATAAAGAAGATGAAGAAGCATGGAATGTAAATAGTCTGTTCAAATTAATAGCTAAAGAACAAGAAAAAAAAATAGTCGTTAAAGGTGTCGATTTTCATATCTATATTACTAAAACTTTAAAAGAAAATAATAGAAAAAACAATTATATATACTATTGTGCTAATTCCAGAGTTGTTGGAGGAGGTAGAATATTAGGAAAGATAAATTCTCTTTTCTCTTATCCAATTTTAATGAATGGTAAGTATTATTTTCTTGATATTTATGTAGTGTCTGATTATTTAAATGATAAGGTGTATAGTGCTCGAAATGGTTTTAAAATACCACAAGAGAATGAAACTGACTGTTTTGGAGATTCAAACATTATATCATTTAAAGATATTGAATTAGAAGTTACAACTGTTTTGGAGAATGAATATAATTCACATGTACAAGAAACGAAGAAAAAAAACATAAAAGATCTTGAAGAGTACATACGTAAAGAAGCACCTCGATATAGAAGTTTTATCGGTAAAGAAGAAATCTTAAATTCTATACCACCAAATCTTTCAGAAGAAAAGAAAGAAGAATATTTGTATAAACTTTCTTTTGATGCTAAAAAGAAAGTCGATAATAGTATTCAAAAATTTATTGATAGTAATGATATTAATGAAGAATGTATTCAAGGTATAATTCAAAATATAAAAGATAAAACAGCCTATGATACTGACAGTTTAGCAGATTACATTTTTAGAAGAAGAGCTATTATCAATCTTTTCTACAAATTTTTAGACGCAGAACAAGATGGTAAATATAAATTAGAAAAAGATGTTCATAATTTAATATTCCCTATGGGATTGACTAATAATGAAGTAAAATATCAGTCTCACAATTTATGGCTATTAGATGAACGTTTTGCTACATATAGATTTATTGCCTCAGATAAATCAATAACATCAGTTTGTCAAAAGAAAAGCAGTCATGAACCGGACATTTTATTGTTAAATACTAATGCCAACATGTTTGATAATCCAATTAGTTTTGGAGCAGAAAATAGTGGTGAAGTATCATCTATGGTGATTTTTGAATTTAAAAGACCTGGAGAAACTGCTCATCAAAAAAATAAAAACGATTACAGATGGGAGTTTTCAGAATTAGTAGAAAAATATTTTGATGATTTTATCTATGCCCCAGACAAGAAAAATTATAAAGGTAATCAAGTTATAATAAAGCAGACAACACCAAAATTTGGGTATGTAATAGTTGATGTTATACCGCCTCAATTAGAAACATATAATTTAAACAAAGGGTGGCATAAGACTCCGTTTAATTCATATTATAAAATAATAGGTGAATTAAATATGCATATTGAAGTTATAACATTTCGCAATTTATTAATTAATGCAGAAAAAAGGCATAATCCATTTTTTGACAAACTATTTGGATGATGACTATTATATAACAGTCTTAGCAAGACTAAAATCTGCATTTCTGTAGATATATTATATTTTCATTTTATTACCATTGTTTATCTTAATTATATTAAGAGATGTTTCACCGTTTGGAAATGTACGATATTCAAAGTCAATAGGAATATTATCAGACTCTTCAAATGTACTAAAAGTGTTTTCTAAATAATACCATATTTTTTCTTCATCGTCATAGAATCCAGAATCTAAGTCACTATGTTCTACTTTAACTTTGTAATATATACTATAATAAGCCTGTATTTGGATATTATCATCGAATTTACGAGTGATAAAATAATCTTTGAATGATACTGTAAGATCTACTATATCTATATATTCTATTTCAGCATAATTTATAAGATTTAAATATAAAGATTCATCATCTAATTGTTTTTCACACCATTCCTTTATTTCAGCAATATAATCAGATTTATTATTTGTAAATAACTTATTAATATCTTTAGTTCGATCTTCTGCTTCTTTCAATTTTCGATTGACATATTTTTCTGTATCCTCATGTACAAGGACATCACTCTCAAATTCTTTCATATCTTTATCATTGGATAATAAGATACATTTTTTATTATACTTTTTACACCAATTTTCGACAATCTGCAAGGTTACAGCATCAGGAAATTCGTCTTTTTTTTGTCCGCTTCCAAACGGTTTCTCCTGTGCGAAATAGGATTTAAATATACTTTCTATATCAATGTTATCATAAGTTAGCTTTTTAATTTTTGATCTAGTAATCTGTTTGTCCAATTTATTATAAATTTCATATAGTGTATCATTTAAACTCTTTAAATTAAAAAGCGCATTATGCAATTTTGCATTTTTCAATACTAAATATTTATTTTCTTTTAGATACTCAAAAGATTCTTTACAACGTTTTCTTATACGATTTTTAATCTCCTCATATGTCAATTGAGGTAATAAAATTATTATCTCATCAGATTGAGCCAAACTAAAAAGGGAATTTATCTTGTTACCCATCAGAAAGTTCTCACTCTCAAAAACACTAGTATCAATAAAAACATAGTCCATATAGCCATTCTTTTATTTAATGTTTCAAATATACTCATTTCTGTAATTACTTTTGTTTTTATTTATGTCTTTTTGAGCTTGCAAATTATACATCTATCATTAAGACAGTTTTTTTAGGTTTGGAATCTTAGTTAAAGTTTTAGAATGTGACTATTTCTATATAAATTTGCATCATAAAAAAGAGAACAATGAAAAAAAATCTTATTTACATAGCTTTGTTAATCTGCATTATGGGAGGAGTAGTCCAATTTGTTCTATATCTAATTCACTTTAATGGAGGTTTATCCAACACTCAAGAAGATTGGGGCGTATTTAGTAGTATTTTTAATATTATCATAGCAGGTATAAATGTTTGTATTTTTTATTCGCTTACAATTAAAATAGAACGAAATGCAAATTCTAGGTATGTAAAAGATAAAATTTATTCTGCTCAAAACGGAATTACGCAAATAAGATTTCAAAAATACAGTTCTGTATGTTCCATAATTTATCAAATCAGAAATAACTTATTTAAGTCAGATTTTAATGTTAATGATTTGAATGAACTACGTTACACGCTTATAAATGAAATTGATAGTTCACAGTTTTTTGTAAATGATGATGGAGAATCATTCTTGCATTTCCAAATTATGAATATTTGTTCTCTGATAGATAAAGTCCAAAAGTCTAATAATTATAATGAAAACCAAGTTCGTGAATTAAAAGAGGATTTTCTGAAACAGACTTTTAACTTTATACAGATGATGGAATTTTATATAATTGGTCAACAGGTAAGAGATAACGATACTGTAAGCTATATGGATAAAATTGGCTCTGGACAAATAGATAGCAGTATTAGCTTTATTAATAAGTTATCATACAAAATTAATGAAATAATAAAAGATAGTAATTAAAATTCTTCGAAAGATAAAACAGTGAATAGTTACTGTTTTCACTGTACACTGCTCGCTATTATGATATAAATGGAACTTACAAAATGGTTTTATCAAAAAATGTCATTTTTGTTGTTAAATTTAAACTTTCATTTTTTTATCTATCTCCGCAATCCTCTTTTCCGTTCCTGCCGGATAGCGGAGAAAGAAAAGTCCTGCTTCTCCTTGTCGAACTTCACCGTCTTGTCTTTCTGCACCCCGTCCGGCGTTTCCATCCGGTGCACGTTCAGCGGCTTCCCGTTATAGAAGTCCGTCATTTGCTGGTATGTGAACTTTTCTCCCGTCCGTACCTCCATCATCTTGCAGAGCGAATACACGTTGCATCCGTTTCTCACGCTTTCCGGTATCAAGTCCGGACGTTTGGCTGTTTCTTCGGGATAGAGCTTTTCTGCCAGCAGGCAGATTTCCGGACAAGTTCACTCAACCTGCGGACAGGAAGCTCTGTTTTTGAACTGATACCCAGCGGTATCAGTTCTTCATCGCTTTTCAGCAGCACGTTGCCGCTGTGTATCGTCCCGTGCCAGACCAACCAAAGCGGAGTTACGGACAAGGCTTGCGGGGTAAATCGTTGAAAGTCCTGCTTTTCCCCGTCTGTAAATCCCATCCGCTTAAACTCTTCTTTCGCCTGTTCGCACTCCATGTCTATGTTAAGAAGATACACTCCCGGAACTGTACTGTCTTTCATTCTTCGTTCTCCTTTTCTTCCGAATTGTCATTGTTATACGAAAATTCCAGTTCCACCGCCTGCCCGAACGAATCTTCCACCCACACTTTTAAACTGCTCTGGTCGTCCGATAACGAGGTATAGTACAGCCGGAACGTTTCTCTCTCCAGTGGATAACGGTCATTTGGCAGCAACACCGTGCCGTCCTCCGTTTTCAACGTCCCTTTTCCATCATAGAGAAACCACCGGATAGTGTACCGGGTATCTTCCCAGCGTCCTTCCCGTTTCAGTTCACAGCGGATTTCCGCCGTCTCGTTCACCTTCAGTTTCTTCGGGACGGGCATCGTTTCGACGGTGAACGGGTATTTCGTCTGAATATCCAGCTTGTCATTACAGGCAGCGACAAGCACGAGGGCGGCCACTATATAGCAGCCCACGAGCATTTGATAAAATCTTTTCTTCATATACATTATTATATTATAGTAGTTATCGAATCATAAACCGGACACCCACGCCTATCTGCGAGTGGAATCTTCCGCAATCGCCCCCGAACAGCATCCTTTGCCGTCCGTTTACCAGCAGCACGACCTTATCCGTCAGGTAGGCGGAAAGTTCCAACGTCAGCGCACCGCCATAGATGAAGTGATCCCCGTCCGTGAGCAGCGAACCGTCCGGCAGACGGCTTTCGCCCCAGTTCACCGTCTCATACCCGGCAAGGGCGGACAAGCCCAGTGCGGCGAAGAATGTCTTTTTCCTGTCCGAAAGGAAGTTCAGGTAATACCCGCCTTCCCCCGTGAACTGGCTTACCGGATAAAGGTTTTTCCGGTAGTCATACCGCTTCTCCAAGTATTCCGCACCGACTACCCAATGGTGGGCGTTCTTCGTGTAGGTGCTTACCGCTATCCCGGCATGGTAGCCGAAACCGTCGCCGCTTTTCCAGCGTATATTGTCCGAAAGTCCGCCCGTGAACTGGATTCCCCTCATTCCGGGCAGGCATCTTTGGGCGTGTGCCTGGTTGAAATGCAGGCACACCCCGAAGAGCATGATAATGAACAGTACTCTTTTCATGTCTTACTTTATTTTCAGTTCGTTAATCACTTTTGCCGCCACTATATCCGAATTTTCCACCCGGATAGTCTGATGCCTGCCGCCGTTCTTCTCGAAGAGTTCGATTACCAGAATCTTGTCGTCCGGTATGGTGAACTGCGGAACGACATACACCGTGCGCACGTTACTTTTCCCGTTCGTCACCAGCACCTCGTTATAGCTGCGTACCGGATCGAGTACCCTCTCCTGAATGGCGGTGCGCTTCGGTACTTTCTTGTCCACGATCTTGAACTTGATAAAGTCCGTGTTAAAAGTCACGTTCGACCGATTTCTCGTTTCCGTGTGGAAATAGAACAGCCCGTTATGCGAATGGATGGACTTCAAAAGAAACTGTACCCCGAAGCGTTTGCAACCCAGATGTTTGATTTCCCGCTTGTCCGCTTTATAGATGCCCTGCATAATCAGCTTCACCAGCAGCGGGCTTTCACTGCCCAGTTCACGGAAATAGATGTTCATCCGGGTATGGCTGAAATCCGTCGTGTCCTCATTTTCCAGAAAGTCCTTCATTTCGATGTTCAACATTTCCGGCTCATGGGCGTAACGGGCGTTGAAACTGTAAAAACTTCCATCCTCGCAGATAACGGAAAAGTTTGTTTCCCCCGGAAACCCTTCTGTCGTGGCTTTCACCCTGACCACATTTTCCGCCCCGTCCGCTTTTCCGGCAATAATCCAATTACTGCCCAAGTCCACATACTTCACCGCTGACGGGAAAATGATATGCACCGTTTTGGAAAACGTCACCTGCACCCCGTAAGGTGTCACCATCTGCCGATAGGGTAACTTCTGCGTTATCCCTTGATACAGGTCATTTCCGGCAACCGTCTGTACCGTGTCGTTCACTTGTGCGTTCGCACCCATCACCACGCCCATAAGCAGGGCGACCAATCCTAAAATCTTTTTCATTGTCTTTTCTTTTTTAATTTGGTTCATAATCTGTTTCCTGTTATTGTTGTTTGGCGTAAAGCATCAGTTCGTAGCCCGCTTTCAGATGCACTTTCACCGTGCGGAATTTCTTGGCGAGGTATTGGCTGCCGCCTTGCATCACGCCCCTTGTCAAGTCCATTGCGATCTGCTGTCCCGCACTCTGTGCAAACGAGATACTTGTCCCCAGCCCGCCGCCGATGTTCGCGAGGGCTTCCTTTGCCGCTTCCTGTTCCAGTGACGAGGGCACGGACAAGCCTTTTTGCCCGTCGCTGTCATACACCGCCAGTTCCACGGGCAGCAGGTTGCCCCGGTATTCGATGGACGACACCACAATATCCAGCCGTTCCCCCTGTACCTTGCCCGTTCCCGAAACAAGGGTGTTCTGCGGGATCACAAGGTTTCCCGCTTGCAGCGGTTCAAGCAGCCGGAGCTTCACTGTCTGACCGTCCATGATTGTCTGGTCTTGGTGGATGCACGCCCGGATGGTGTTCTTTCCCATAGCATAACCGTCGCCCACTGCCGTGTTGAACCCGTAGTTTCTCGGCTGGCTGTACGCCCGCATGAACTCCGCATCGCTCATCGGTTGTTGTAGTCCCGACACCGTTTGCTGCCGTGCCGCCTGTACCGCAACAGCGGGCTTTCCTGTCCCTTGCCCGTTACTCTGTCCGGTAACGGGAACTTGCACGATTGCGCCGTTTTGTCCCGCCTGCCCGTTTTGTCCCATATACTTGGCGGCAAGCTCGTAGCTCTTTTCCATCAGGGCGACTTGTTCGTCTATGCCGCCCGCCTGTCCCTGCTGTGCTTCCAGCCGGGCGGTCAGTTCCTCCACCTGCTTTTTCAGTTCCTCCTTTTCCTCGTCCACCTTCGGCGTTTCGTAGAACGTGCCTAATTGTCGGTTGATGTCCCGGTAAGCAGCCGTTGAAGAACTTACGCCGCCTGCCCGTGAGCTTCCCGAATAATCCTTGAACGGCTCCCGTTCCGGTTCACTGTCCGGCAGTTCCAGTTCCACCCCGTCCGCATTGTTATTGCCCGAAAAGGCGAAGTCCTCCAGCGAACGTACCTTGTCCGCCTGCTTCTTTTCCAGCCCGGCTTGCTCGTAGGCTTTTCGCTTGTCGCCGATGATCCCGTCATTCTCCGGCAAGGGTATGTCAGCGTTGAACGCCCCGACCGTTTCCCCGCTTTCGTCCTTTTTGTCCGACGGTGCGAAAATCAGCCACATCGAGCCGAGGAACAGCAGCCCCATCAACGGGTAAACCAGCAGCTTTTTCCGTTGCTGCATCTGTTTCGGCGTTAGTTCTTTGGCGGGTTTCCTGTCCTTTTCACCGCTTTTCTTTCCTTTGTTCTCCGTCCCCGTTTCCGGGGCTGCGGCATCGCTCACCGTCACATGCTGCGTTGTCGTTTCTTTTTCCTGATTCTGTTCTTCCATGATTTACTGATTGTTAAAAGGATTGATTATACTGTCATTCTTTAGCCGGATTTGGTCGATATGCTCTATCCCCAATTCCTGACCGTCACTTTTGCCGATGTTGTAGATGGCGGCGACGGTCATATAGACCGACAACCCGCCGAACACCACGAACATCACAAGGATAACCACCACCCGCTGATCCGGCGTGATACGCCCGCACAGGCGGCGGAGCTTTACGTCCGCCCAGTCCTGTATATCAGCAATGACCTTCGCCATAAATTTTCCGACCATTCCGTTAGCGTTTGATGGTTTGCAAGTCCTTGTTTTCGGTAATCTCGAAGCCCTCGATGATGAACCCCTGCGGATTGTTGTCACTCCTGACGGCATCCAACAACCGGCAGCGGGTGACAAGGCTTCTTTCCGTCACCGAACTTTCCCGGAGGATAATCTGCCGGGCGAACGTCCGCACGTTGTACGGGTACTTGTCAAAGTCGCACCGCACGCTGTCGATCTGTACCATCTGGTTGATGTTCCCCGAAATCACCCGGTTGTAATACCCCTTTTCCGATAGATCTTTGTAGTAGTTGAATGCACTCTTGTCCGCCAGCATCAGCGAGCGTTTGATATTGCTTTCAATGGCACTTTTATCCGGTGACAACGTGAAGAACAGTTCGTGAAACCTGCGCACGTGTTCCCGTGCTTCCACCGGGCGGTTCTGCTGCACGTCCTGCGAGAGTGCCAGCATCAGAGACTTCCCGTTATCCAAGACGTATATTTTCTCCCGTTGCGCTTCGGCGAAACTGTACGATTTCCAAAGGGCGAAGCCCGTCACCACCGCACACAGGCAGATGAACACCAGCGCAAAGAGCCGTATCTGCCTGAAACTCGTTTCTATATTCTTTAATGACTTAAATTCCATTTCTTGATTGATTTTTTAGTTACTTGATAAGTTTTCCGGCAACATTGCCCACGGCAGCACCCGCCCCGGCAGCGGCGACATTCCCCGCTTTGGCGGCAGTCGTGTTCATCGCACGGTTCGCACCGCTTACACCGCCCGCCATGATGATCCAGTTCGCAACGGTAGGAATCGTGAAGTACCCGAATATCCCGATAATCAGGAATACCATGTACACCGTATTCGTGCTGTCCGGTATAAAAGTGGGATCGTTCATCGCCTCTATGTCTTTGGTGAGCATAAGCACTTGAATCCTTGCCAGTACCGAACTGAACAGGTCTGAAACGGGCAGCCACATATAGACGGAAATGTACCGGGTTATCCACTGTGTCAGGGTGCTTTGGAATCCATCATAGACGCTTATCGCAAAGGCGATAGGCCCTAAGATGGAGAGGACGATCAGAAAGAACGTCCGTATCGTGTCTATCACCAGCCCGGCGGACTGGAACAGCAATTCCAGAAGTTCCTGAAACCATTTGCGTATGTTCTGTTTCATCCGGTACTCGGCACGGTCTATGTACATGCCACCCATCGTTATCAGGTTGCCAGCCGACCAGCCGAGTTCATCCAGTTTCTTGTCGAACTCTTCCTTGTCCACGAGGTACGCCGTTTCCGGATTCCGTTTGTTCGCTTCATATTCCAGCTTGTCCTTCTGTTCCCGGTACTTGTTCATGTCGAAGGTCTGTGTCTCCAGCATCCCGTGGCAGCCTTTCACCACGGGCGAAAGCACCGTGTTGATCGTGCCCAGTACGAATGTCGGGAAGAACATGATACATAGCCCGATGGCGAACGGGCGCAGCAGCGGATACACGTCGATAGGTTCGGCACGGGCAAGGGCTTGCCACACTTTGGCGGCGACGTAGAACAGCGCACCCAACCCGGCTATTCCTTTGGCTACGCCCGTCAGGTTGGAGCATAGCGGCATCATTTCCTGATATAGCGTGTGCAATATCTGGTGCAGGTTCTCAAAGTCTATTGATAATAACATCATCTTACCTTATTATATATATGTACAGGAATCCGTTCTTACCAGTAGCGTTCGTCCGCCGAGCCGTACAACGCCATCACCCGGTCGGTGTCCTTCTTCTTTTTCGCCCGCAGGTAACTTACCGAGATATTCTTGTTCGTGTAGTATTGCACGAGATTGCGGTATTCCAGCAGCCTTTTATAGCTTTGGTCGATAATCGCCAGCCGTTCCGCATCCGAGAGCGACATTCCGGTGATATTCACCACGTTTTTCAAATCCTGCAACACGTCCGCACTCTCGTTCAGCAACTTTGCATATCCGAAAGAGATCGTGCTTAGCTCGTCCGGCGTATAGTTCGGATCGCCCAGCATCTTTTGGTAGTTCCGTACATAGATTTCCGAAATATCCGCCACCAGTTCGATGCTTTTCTTCACCTTTACACCGCCCTTAATCACGTCGTGTACATCCTTTAGCGCATCATAGTACCGCTTTCCTTGTTCAAAAACTTTAGCGGTTTCCTTGAACCCGTCCAATGTGTTTTTCGCTGTTGTCGAGGTCTGCGCAATTTGTTTGACGGTGTTGATAATCCCTTGCGCCAAGTTTCCCGGATCGCTCACTACCCACTGTGCGTTAGCCGTACCCGCTGCCAGCAGGCACGCCAACCCCATGACTATCGCTTTTATCTGTTTCATATTCTTACTTGTTTAATTGATGGTTACTCCGTTTATATTCTCCGCCGGGTGACAGGTGTATGCGGTCTTTCTCCTTGTCGTAGGTCAGCATCACCGCCAGCCCCGTTTCAATGAAGAAGTAGCCGTCCGTCTCCCGTATCAGGTACGTTTCCGTCCGGGTGCTTCCCGCATGGCTTTTCTTTATCACTGTTACCCGGTATTGCCCGTTTTCTTCCGAAAGGGTAAAGGGCGGCTTGCTACCCGTGCTTACCCAGTCGCCCCGCATCTTTTCCAGTTTGTCGGCATTCGTTTCCTTGCAGGAAATAACGAACGCCAATGCCACCGTCACTGCTGACAGCAGCAGGATTAAATTCAATCGTTTCATAATGATTTCGTTTTTAATGATGATTTGTACAACCAGCCGTTTGTACGTTTAGCCGTTTAGTCATTTAGCCAACCAACCGTTTAATCGTTTAGCCAGCCGTCCGGCTGTTCAGCCGATTAACCAGCCAGCCAATCAACCATCCGGCTACCCATACATCCGGTTATTCATTTATTTACCCATTGGCACATCATTCCATTAGCATATCGGCACATTGTCCCATTGGCACATTATTTACTTGTACTTCGTTTCCGCCAGCCGCCTGATGGCAAGCTCCAAGTCGCCGCCCAACTCTTCCGCAAGGTTGAACACCTCCGTTTTCTCGCTCTCTTCCGTGGTGTACGTCAGATATTCGAAAGGACTTACTTCTGTGGCATACACCGCCGACTGCACCCCGTTCAGCCCGATCCACACCTCCTTGTATTTCCGTCCGGGATGGTTGGCAAGGTTGATGGACAAGATTTGCGCTTTCTCCTTTTCCGTCAGTCCGAGCATCGCTTGTATGCCGTCGAACTTGTTCATATACTTTTTCTGGTCGAGCAGTATCTTGCAATCGCTGTTATTGATGATAGCCTCTTTCACGATGGGTGACGAGATTATATCGTCCACTTCCTGCGTAACTACCACTGCCTCACCATAATACTTGCGGACGGTTTTGTAGAGATATTTCAAATATTCTGACATACTCGGCGAGGAAAGGGCTTTCCATGCTTCCTCACAGATAAGCATTTTTCGCACCCCTTTCAGCCTGCGCATCTTGTTGATGAAGGCTTCCATGATGATGATCGTCACCACGGGAAAAAGCTCTGCGTTATCTTTTATACTGTCAATTTCAAAGACGATAAACCGCTTGTTTAGCAGGTCGATGTTCTCCTTCGAGTTCAGCAGGAAATCGTAACGACCACCTTTGTAATATTGCCGTAGCGTGGTGAGGAAGTTGTCTATATTGAAATCATCCCGGCTTACCTTGATGTCCCTTTTATCCAGTTCCGCACGGTAATCGTCCAGCATATACTCGTAGAAGGTATCGAACGAGGGCACGATATTCCGGTCTTGCTGTATCTTGCGGATATATGCCGACACCGCACTGCCCAGCTCGCCGCTTTCCGTCTTCGTGATTTTCTCGTCTTCGCTCTTCCACAGCGTCAGCAGCAACGTCTTTATACTGTCTTTTTTCTCCACACTGAACTTGTAATCGTCAGTATAGAAAGGATTGAAACTGATGGGTTTCTCTTCCGAATACGTGTAATACACCCCGTCCTCGCCCTTTGTCTTGCGGTGTATCAGTTCGCATAACCCCTGATACGAGTTACCTGTGTCGATCAGTACCACGTGGCTGTTCTGCTCGTAGTACTGCCGGACTAAATGGTTCATAAAGAAGGATTTTCCCGAACCCGAAGGCCCCAAGACGAACTTGTTGCGGTTCGTGATAATCCCCCGTTTCATCGGCAGGTCTGAAATATCCAGATGCAGCGGTTTGCCCGTCACCCGATCCACCATCTTGATACCGAAAGGTGATAAGGAATCTTTGTAGTTCGTCTCTTCCGTGAAGAAACAAAGGGCTTGCGGGATGAACGTGTAGAAACTTTCCTCGAAAGGAAAATCCCCCTCGTTCCCCGGTATGCCCGCCCAGAACAGCGTCGGCACGTCCGTTGTGTTATGCCGAGGCTTGCACTCCATAAGGGCAAGCTGGCTGCCCACGTCATTCTTGATGTGTTTCAGTTCTTCCCGGTCGTCGCTCCACGCCATCACGTTGCAATGGCAGCGTACCGAGGTCAGCCCCTTGCTGTGCGCTTCGTTCAGGTATTCCTCTATCCATTCCCGGTTGATCTGATTGGAACGGGAATAACGGGATAGCGACTGCATATTCCTTGCGGTCTGCTCGAAGCGTTTCAGGCTCTCCGTGTGGTTGTCGATAAAGAGGTACTGGTTGTAGCAATGGTTACAGGAGAGCAGCACGCCCACCGGGGCGGCGAAACTCAACCTGCAATCGCTCCGGTCAGTGGACAACCGTTCATAGCGGCTGTCCGTGCCTACCTTGCCCGGCAAGTCCTCCACGTCCGAAAGGGTGTGCAGGCAAAGGATGTCGTCGCCTATCCGCATTTCTTCCGGATTCAACTGGATGTCCTTCAATACCGTTGTCCCGCTTTGCGAGAGGGAGAAATATTTCTCCACGATGCCCGCTGTCGTTTCCGTCCCGACAATCTCGTCCGTTGTCAGGCGGGTGAGCGTGATAAACCCGCTGTCGTTCATGATTCGCTCGAACTGCCCGACCGCTTCAAGGAATTTCGTTACCGTTTCCTTGTCCTCGATTTCCTTCGGGATAATCTTTCCCTTGCACAGCGTGCTGAACGTGCTTTCCTGACGGCTGCGCACCTTCGTGGTCTTGGTAAGGAACAGGTAGCAGAAATGGTTCAGGAACGGGCGTTCGTTGAAGTGCCTCTCAAACGAGCGGGACAAGAAACTAAGGTCGTCCCTGTTAATCTCCGGCTGGTACTTCTCCTCGATAAAAAAGTCCTGCTTATGCACGATGGAGTAGTCCGGCAGTACCTTTACCGCCTTGTGCCACACCGAATGTATCGCCTCGTACTCCGTTTGGGTAACGGTGAACAGTTCCGGCAGTTCCACCCGGAAGGCTACCGTAACGTCCGCATCCTTGCTCACGATGCAGCCGTTCTCCACAGCCAAGAGCGGGAACTTGCTTTCCAGCGTCGCCGCTTTCATTACGTTTCTCATTCTTTCTTGTTTTTGGTGGTAAATAATCGGGGAATTTTCAGTCGGTTCAGCACGTACCTCGGATGCCGTTTGCGGGCAGCGGCTTTCATCAGCCCGTGTGTACCGTACCGGGCGTTCAGCCGGAAGGTCAGCCATACCAGCAGCGTAGCCGCAGCCACGCCGAAGCCGATGCAAACCCACTGGTTCACGCCCGCCATGTACAGAATTACGAAGACCACGAACACGGCGAGCAGCCCGGCGGCAAACACGAAAAGATACTGGCTTTCCAAGCCCTTGAACTCCACGTTCCTGCCAATCCCCTTGTTGATTTCAAAGTTCATAAACCGCTTGTTTACAAGAAGAAAGAACGTAGGATAGTGGCGGCAACAATCAGGAAGATACAAGCCCCGAACCACGATGCGGCGGTCTTGCTCGTGTCGGGATCTCCGCTGCTGAACTTGCCATAAACTTTTACTCCCCCGATTAACCCGACCACCGCACCGATTGCGTAAATCAACTTCGTCCCCGGGTCGAAATAACTTGTCACCATCTGCGTGGCTTCGGTGATACCCGCTTGTCCGTTACCCTGTGCCATTGCACCTGCGGCAGCCATTACAAGGCTTGCCATCAAAAAGATTCTCTTCTTTGTCATTGTCTCAAAAAATTAAATTAAACATTGTTGTTATTCATCAGTCGGGCGACACGCTGCCGTGCCCCTTCAAACTCATCCAGCATTTCATCCCACACATCTGAACCCATCACGGCGGGCAGCACCTCACGGGCTTGCTGTTTCTCTTGCTCGTTCGCATCGTCCGTTACCATGATCCGGTGTACCTTCTTCAAGTCCTCGAAGGTGTACCCGGTGGCAAAGTCGGGGTTGCCGTCGGGGTAATAAGCCCCCAGTCCTTCTTCCTCTTCCACCTCTTCGGGCGTGGGTACATATTCCTCTTCTTCCGCCTCGTCCTCTTCCGGCTCTACCTCGATGTCGGAGTAGTCCGCATCATCATCCGTCGGGGCGGTTTCTTCCGGTTGTTCCGTACCGTTTTCGGGCGTTCCGGGTGCGAAATTATCCGTTTTATCCGCTTGATTATCAGTGTGTCTTTGCTTGTCGTCCGGCTCGTCCGTTTGTCTTTTCCGGTAGGTGCTTTTTCCGATAACCGTGTACGGTTCGTCCGTTTTTTCCTCCGGTTCGTCGTCGGCTTCTTCCGTATCCGTTTTCCAAAAAGACCGCATCAAATCGTGACGGAAGTATTGCCACAGCACGGCAAGGTAGTAGAGCAAGATTACGGAGATTATCATTTTCAGTATCATGGCAGTCCCTCCCGGCATTAGAATAAGTTTTCTATTTTTCCGGCGTATGCCGCCTCGATTTCTTCCCGGTACTGCTCGAAGTGCTGTGCCAGCACGTTGTCTATGTAGGCGGAAAGCGACACTTTGCCGCCCGTCAGCATCATGGAGATTTTGGCAATTCGTTCGTGATACTCACGCCGCACGTACACGGGCTTGCCGTAACGGGCGGGTATATCCATCCCTTTGAGAAAGGTGCTGTCGTAGTCCGCCGTCTGCTTTGCTTTGCGCCGCTTTCCGTCCGGCACTTTCCCGTCAGCCACCTTTGGGGCAACCCTGTTTTCCATTGGCACAGCAGTTTCCCTTTTCTCTGTTTCCTGTTCCTGTTCTTCCGCCTCTTGTCCTGTTTCCTCTGCTTCCTGTGCATCACCGTTACTTTGCAGCTTTTCTGTTTCGCCAGCCATCATCCGCATAAGCAGTTCTTCGTCGATGGGCTTATCTGCTTGTCGCTTTTTCATAGCCTGATAGTTTGAGGATGGATATTATTTCATGTGCCAATTCGGGTATGCCGCTGCCCGCAGCCATCCGCTTGTCGGGGGCGAACAGCGTGGAGCGGAACACCGTCCGGTTTTCCGCATCCAGTTCCTTGCGAAAGCGTTTCGTGTCCGGTATCTGGGTAGTGAGCATCGGCAGCCCCATTCCGGCGATTACTTTTTCATACCGTCCGTACAGTTCGCTTTTTTCCCGTTTATCTACCAGATTCCAAAAGAGGTACAAGCCTTTTAAACGGCTTGTTTCCTTGCCTAACATCATCCGTTGCAGCACGTCCAAGAAAGCGAGCGTGCTTTCCAGTACCGTTTGGTCGGCACTCACCGGAGCAAAGATGTAATCCATTTGCGCAATGGTCCGCAATATGCCCGACGAGTTCACCGTACCGGGCAGGTCAAAGAACAGCAGGTCATAGTTTCCACTGTCCGCCAGTTCCGCCGCCATGTCCGGCGCACGTTCCACCCGGCACTTCTGAACCGGATAGGCGGCACGTCCCGGCTCACGCATCTGCTCGTATGCCATCCGTTTCAGGTACTCGTTTTCCAGTACCGCCCGGCTGTCCCTCTCCCGCATCTCATACAGGCTGTGTTGCGGAAAGTCACAGTCGATCACCGCCAGCGGACACCCGCAGTTGTAGTGCAGGTAACTCGCCACCAGCACCGTGATAGCCGTTTTACCGCTACCGCCCTTTTGTGTGGCGAAAGCCACGTTCAAAGTCTGTTTATCCATATCGTCAATCAATTAGTTATTCATTCGGTTGCCTAAGCAATCGGTTATCTGTTCATTCATTCAGTCACTCAATCGGTCAGCCAATCGTCCGGCTGTTTGTTCATCCGGCTAATTCATCATGCGTTCAGCCGTTTGCCCGTTCATTCACCCAATCATCCGGCTGTTCATCCGTTTAATCGTTTAGCCGTTTAGTCATTTGGCTGTTTAGCCAATCATCCGGCTAACCGTTCAGTCATTCGTCCGCTTATTCATCCGGCAAAGCCATCATCCGTTTAACTGCTTGTTTGGCTGACTATCCACTCGCTTGACCGTCCGTTTATCCGTCTGTTCGGATAGCCGTTTTGCCGTTTCCACGGCGCAAAGGAATATCAAATTATCGGTAGATTATTCGTTTGATTATCAGCCTGTCACGCATTGTCTTTCCACTCGTAGAGTTGTCGCATCCGGGCATAATGACCGGACGGAAAAAGGGCTGTTACTTTGCAGTCGTGAACCAAAATTCAGAGAAGATGAACAAGAGTAGTAACCGCCCGAAGGACTGCCGGGTCAGTCCGCAACAGACAAGGGCATCCCCAATCTGTCCGGTAGGACGGATTTTATTTTCAACCGAAAATAGCAAGTTGTGTGCTGCGGCACTCGCTTTGCTTTCCGTGCCTCACCACCACCTTGCCCCGCTGGTGCAAAATCCTCCGAAGTCGGATTTTCCTTTGCGGGGGAGAGCCGTAAGCATACGGCAGTTTCAACCCATGTTTCACTTAAAATTTGATAGAACTATGGATAGTCAGAAGAAGTATTCCAACAATCACGGGCGCAAGCCCAAAACCGACAAGATACGCCACCGCTACGTCTTCCGTCTGGACGACAGGGACAACGCCCGTTTCCTTGCCCTTTTCGATGAATCCGGCAAGGCAACCCGTGCCGAATTTATCGTTTCCGCACTCTTCGGCAGGGAGATAAAGGTCGTGAAACTCGATAAGGGCACGCAGGATTTCTACATGCGCCTGACCTCTTTTCACTCCCAGTTTCGCAGCATCGGCGTGAACTACAACCAATGCGTGCGTGCGCTCAAATCCAATTTCTCGGAGAAGAAAGCCCTCGCTTTCCTTTATAAACTGGAGCAGCACACCCTCGAACTGGTGGAACTTAGCAAACAGATTTCCGCACTGGTGGAAGAGTTTCAGACCAAATACCCGGTCAGATGATAGCCAAGATTTCACATGGTAGCAGTCTGTACGGCGTGCTTTCGTACAACCAGTTGAAGGTGGACGAACTTCATGCCGACGTGCTTTTCGGCAACCGGATTATCGAGCCGCAGGGCGATACCCCCTACGCCATAGAGCATCTTTCCCGCTCGTTCGAGGACTACCTGACCGCCAACCGCAAGACCGAGAAACCCATTCTGCACATTTCGCTCAATCCCGATCCGAAAGATTGCGTGAGTGAAGAGCAGTTTATCAAGTTGGCGGAAGAGTATATGCGGCGCATGGGCTTCGGCGACCAGCCTTATATTGTCTATCGCCACAACGACATCGGGCGTGAACACCTGCACATCGTTTCCGTCCGGGTGGACGAAACCGGGCGTGCCATTTCCGACAGCTACGAACACGAGCGTTCGATGGCCGTCTGCCGGGAACTGGAACAGCAGTTCAGCCTTACCCCGGCAACTAAGAAAGAATGGAAGGAAGGGCTGCCCTTGTCGCCCGTCGATTACGACAGTGGCAACCTCAAAGGGCAGTTGGCGGGCGTGATCCGTCCAATAGCCCGTGAGTGGCGTTTCCAGTCGCTCGGCGAGTACCGTGCCGTGCTTTCGCTTTATGGCATTTCGGTGGATGAAGTCAAAGGGGAATATGGCGGACGGGAGTATCACGGCTTGTCCTATTCGGCAACCGACAAGGAAGGTAACAAAGTAGGCAAGCCTTTCAAATCCTCCATCTTCGGCAAGGAGGCAGGCATCGACGCACTGGAAAAGCGTATGCAGGTTTCCGCTGCATGGGTGAAGAAGCACAAGGACATTGCCACCGACACCGCCGCCCGCATAGCGGCAGCCATGCAGACCGCAGGACATGACCGGGCACTTTTCGAGCGTGAACTCATGCGGCAGGGTATCGGCGTGGTGTTCCGTCAGAACGAAGCCGGGCGCATCTATGGCGCAACCTTTATCGACCATGCCGACAAGACCGTTTTCAACGGTTCCCGTCTGGGCAAGGAGTTTTCAGCAGGTGTATTCAACGACCTTTTCAATGGGCAGGACGGTACGCACCCCGTACAACAGCAGGGACATTCCAGCGCACCTGAATGGCAAGAACGTGATACAGTGTACCAGCCCGACCATAAGGACAGCACCGCCGAAAATGTGGCAAACGCTTTCAGCCTGTTCGCACCCGTGCAGGGTGGTGTATCTGGCAACCAGCCCGCACCCCAGCAACGGAAAAGAAAGAAGAAGCGCAGGTACGGCAGGCAGCAATAATAAGAACTACAAGAATTACCCGCATGGCTTCCCGACCTCATTTTCGCAGCGTAAAGCGAACGCCCGTAGTGTAGCGTTAAAAAGAAAAAGCTGTTTGAGCGTAGCGAAAAGTCCGTTTAAGTGAGAGCAGAGTCAAACTTGTTTGAACTATGCCGAGCGTAGGACTTTCGCCGTAGGCAATTCTTTTTCTTTAGCGGAACGGAGGAAGAGAGTAGCGGAGAAAATGCAGTCTTGATTTTTTCTTTTTGGTACTTTTTCTTTTGTATCAAGACAAAAACAGTGCAAATCGAACGCAATCAAGTTTACTTGAATTGCTGAGATGCAGCCTGTTTTATGAAAAAGAAAAAAGTACATAAATAAAACGAAGTTTTATCTTTAATTTTCAACGATTTATGCAAAACGAAGACGATTTGCGTGGACTTGCCAAAGTAATGGAGTTCATGCGTACGATAAGCATCCTGTTTGTCGTGATTAATATTTACTGGTTCTGTTACCAGTCCATCCGGGAGTGGGGCATTAATATCGGCGTGGTCGATAGAATCCTGCTCGGTTTCCAGCATACCGCCGGGCTGTTCTCCAATATCCTTTGGACGAAACTTTTTGCCGTGGTGTTCCTTGCCTTGTCCTGTTTAGGCACAAAGGGCGTGAAGGAGCAAAAGATCACTTGGCGGAAGATTATTCTTTCCGGTGTGTCGGGCTTGCTGCTGTTCTTTTTCAACTGGTGGCTCTTGGCACTCCCTTTGCCGCTATCGGCAAACACGGTGTTCTATGTCGCCACCCTCACGGCAGGATATATCCTGCTGCTCATGGCAGGGCTGTGGATGTCCCGCCTGCTCAAAACCAACCTGCTTGAAGACGTGTTCAACGTCGAGAACGAGAGCTTTATGCAGGAGACGGAACTCAAAGAGAACGAGTATTCCGTCAATCTCCGCACCCGCTTCTGGTTCAGGGGAAAGACGCATGACGGATGGATTAACCTTGTTAATATTTTTCGTGCGACGATGGTGTTGGGAACACCGGGCAGCGGGAAGTCCTACGCAATTATTAATCAATACATTAAGCAGGTTATAGAGAAAGGTTTTTCCGTTTTCTTGTATGATTTCAAATATCCCGACCTTTCCGAAATTGCTTACAACCACCTGCTTAACAATCTGGACGGTTACAAGGTCAAGCCGAAATTCTACGTGATAAATTTCGATGATCCGGCGGGTAGCCACCGTTGCAATCCCATTCACCCGGACTTTATGACGGACATATCCGATGCCTACGAGAGTGCGTACACGATTATGTTAAATTTGAACCGCACATGGATCAGCAAGCAGGGCGACTTCTTCGTAGAATCACCTATCATTCTGTTAGCCAGTATTATATGGTATTTAAAAATCTACAAGAACGGCAAGTACTGCACCTTCCCCCATGCCATAGAGTTCCTGAACCGGAAATACGCTGATATTTTCCCCATCCTCACCAGTTACCCCGAACTGGAGAACTATTTAAGTCCTTTTATGGACGCTTGGGAATCCTCGGCAGTGGAGCAGTTGCAGGGGCAGATAGCTAGTGCTAAAATTCCGCTTTCCCGTATGATTTCCCCGGCTCTCTATTGGGTAATGACGGCGGATGATTTCACGCTCGACATCAACAACCCGGAAGAACCGAAAGTGCTGGTTGTCGGCAACAATCCCGACAGGCAGGGCATTTACGGTGCGGCTCTCGGTCTGTACAACTCCCGTATCGTGAAGTTAATCAACAAGAAGAAACGGCTCAAATCCGCCGTAATCATAGACGAGTTACCCACCATTTACATGCGTGGGCTGGATAACCTGATTGCCACCGCCCGAAGCAACAAGGTAGCCGTCATGCTCGGCTTTCAGGATTTCAGCCAGTTAAAAAGGGACTACGGCGACAAGGAGAGTGCCGTGATCTGCAATACCGTTGGGAATGTTTTTGCAGGTCAGGTGGTTGCCGAAACCGCCAAAACCTTGTCGGAGCGTTTCGGCAAGGTCTTGCAGAAACGGCAGAACATGACAATCAACCGGAACGAAACTTCCGTTTCCATCAATACCCAGATGGATAGCCTTATCCCGGCTTCCAAAATCAGTAACTTGACACAGGGAATGTTTGTCGGTGCAGTAGCGGACAATTTCGACGAACGCATTGAGCAGAAGATTTTCCATGCCGAGATTGTTGTGGACAACGAGCAGGTCAAACGGGAAACCGCCCGTTACGTGAAGATACCGCAGATTATCGACTTCACCGACAAGCAGGGTAACGACACCATGCAGCAACAGATTGAACAGAACTACTACCGTATCAAGAACGAAGTCAAACAGATTGTCTCTGACGAAATAGAGCGGATCAAAGCTACCCCGGAGCTATCACACTTGATAAAGGGCAAGTAATGTACAGAAACAGACGAACCGTTGGCATTATTCTGTCTGCCAACGGTTTATTTGTATTCTCAATAAGGATGTCCTGCACTAATTTTCCCTAATTAATTACTTTTTCTCCTCAATTAGAGCGATTTTAGCTTTTTTATTCGTATCTTTGCAGTGCCCATCTACAATTAGAAGGGGTTTCGAGGCTCGTTTTGGCAAGATCCAATTCGGAGCCTTGCGTTTTTATAAGACTTCATCCAGCTTCTTTTTCAGCATTTTTTTTATCTTTTTCTCACCGCTTGGTCTGTTCAGGTAATAGGCTGTCAACAGGTAATACCCGTAAGGGCTTCGTTGCGGTTCGAGAACGATTACATATTTTTCCACTGTATCATATACATATGTCCGGTAGATATTCTTACGGTGCTTCATGTCTCTTTCTTCACAACTGAATATTTCCAATACATGGGAAGTCCTTTCCTCGATATGATGTCGAATCCAGTGCAAACGGCAGGAACGATCTGGCTCGAAAACCCTTTTCTTCGTCACAGCACCTTCCGGCTCCTTGTCATCGGTTGTTGTTAGATGCATGAATTCTCGCTGCATGTCTATATCTCCGTCCGATTTGATAGGATAGATGCGTTTGGCACGAAACATGAATATTTCGTTATCTTCTATGTCTCGACAATACACCCTGTATAGTGAATCCTTGCGTTCCTTCTCCCCCAGATGCAGGATTTCCAGCAGTTCCGGGTATTTCTTTAACAAATTGAATGGCATAGGCTTACTTTTGCAAGTTGATAAAGAAAAGGTTGAACTTCTTATTTTTCAAGGGAGTGGTACATAATAGAGAAAGGTTTGTCTGTTTCCTTATTTTTTCGACAATCAGACGTTTTGCCCGTACCTTTCCTTCAATGGTTCCCCGTTGGATGCGCAAGTGGTAGTTTATCGCTCCCATAAGGATGTCCGCCAACTGGATAAAATGTACTTGATGCGACTTGACAAAATTAAAATCCCGTATAGCCGAATTGTATTTCAATATTTCCGCCAGCTTATGTAATTTCCGTTGGCTGCACGTGTCTTTGATGTCAAAATAGACATTATAGGTACTATCCATGTCCATTTGATGGTGCAATAACTGGTAATACATCCGAAAATAAAAATCATTGTAACTGTATTCTGTCCGTGTATTGTCTATTTCCGACTTATCCACAATGACCGCACGGAATTTCATATTGGTCATAAAGAAATAATCCACTATTTCATTATAAAGGGCAAAGGTTTTGTCCGAGATATTCGTCCATTTCAATTCCCCTTCGCACCCGTGTTTCTTTTTAATTTCCCGTATCTGCTTTTTGGCGAGAGTCATTTCATTGTACGGTATGCTTACATAACCGTATATCATATAAGGCTGTCCGTCATTTTCCAGATGCGTACTCTCGTCACAATATATGTTATAGGTCCTATGATTACACTCCATGGTGGTATTCATTTAACAATCAAAGTACAAAGATAGGGATAAAAAGTCATTCCCAAGAGAATACGTGCACTTTTTACTTTCTGTTTACGAATAAGTTACAGAGTATTTTATAGAATTATCAGTACCATGAATCATTTTCAAACTTAGAATTTGGACTAAAACAACAAATAAAAGAGCCGAAATGGAAAGTCATATTTGTTAAAAAGTCCTCATCTTTGCAAAATAATAAACTCTTATGAATTATGAAAAAAGGAATTGTATGCCTGTTGTTCTCAGGCCTTGTTGTTTGTCACACGAATGCTCAGACAGCTGTAGAAGGAAACAAGTTTTTGGATAATTGGTCTATTGGAATTAGTGCAGGAGGAACAACCCCTTTGACACATCACGCTTTCTTTGGAAACATGCGTCCAATCACGGGGATAGAACTGAATAAACAATTGACACCGATTTTCGGTTTCGGGCTGGAGGCTGTCGGAAGTTTTAACACTTCACGAAGCAGGACTGCTTTCGACCGCTCCAATGTCAGCCTGCTGGGACTGGTGAACCTGAACAATCTCTTTGGGACCTATACCGGAGTCCCCAGACCTTTTGAAATCGAAGCGGTGGCTGGAATCGGATGGCTACATTATTACATGAACCGGAGTACGGGAGTGGATCAGAACAGTATGTCAACAAAACTGGGCCTGAACTTTAATTTCAACCTGGGAGAGAATAAGGCATGGACATTGGCACTGAAACCTGCCCTGGTCTATGACATGAACGCTATGGGTTCCGAAGCCGTACGTTTCCATTCCGAACGGGCTGTATGGGAAATATCCATGGGGCTGAAGTATCATTTCGGATGTAGTAACGGGAAACACCATTTTACAAAGGTGAGACCTTACGACCAGCAGGAGGTAGATATGTTAAATACAAAAATTAATGAACTTCATGCACAGGCTGGTAAGAACGCTGCGGCATTGCAGGAGGCAGCACGCAAGGTAACGGAACTGGAGGCCGCGCTGGACAAATGCCTCAACCAGGAGCCTAAAATAGTGAAAGACACCATTGACAACACCAAGAAGACGTTGGAATCCGTCATAACTTTCCGCCAGGGCAGGACAACCGTTGACAACTCCCAACTCCCGAATGTCGAACGTATCGCTACTTATTTAAAGAACCATAAGGAAGCAAGCGTGGTCATCAAGGGATATGCCTCCCCCGAGGGAAGTGTGGAAGTTAACGAGCGGATCGCCCGACAAAGAGCGGAGGCCGTGAAAAAAATGCTGGTGAGCAGGTATGGAATTGCAGGAGAACGGATTGTGACCGAGGGCCAGGGAGTGGGTAACATGTTCGAGGAACCTGATTGGAATCGGGTGAGTATCTGCACAATCAATGCAGCAAGTGATAAGTAGTATGACTTGATATGAAAAATTTCTATGATCATCCGGTAATGATGATAGAAACTGAAAAACTTTTAAAGAGGATGATATGGATGCTCTGTGCATTTCATTAATCCTCTTTTATTTAGAGAAAGATCTAATTAGAAGAGTATGTCTGGAAATAATTTTATTAGAAATTCCTCCCCTGTCATATGACTGGACTCTGGCAAACAGCCTCCTTCTGTTGTATCAATCTCCACCGGTCAATAAAGTTCAGGGATTAGGATTGCCCGGAATTTACAATAAACGATAAATAATCTTGTGAATTAAAATATGTAACATGACTAAAGCAGACATTATTAACCGTATCTCCAAAGAACAGGGGATCGACCGCCAAACCGTCACCTTGGTAATTGAGGGCTTCATGAAATGCGTGAAAGATACGCTCGGCAGGGAGAAAAGTGTATTCCTGCGTGGATTCGGCACCTTTTCTTTGAAGAGAAGGGCAGCTAGGAAAGTCCAGAACATCTCTCAACATACAACGATATTACTCCCCGAACGCCATGTTCCACATTTCAAACCTTCGGAATCTTTTTTAGCTTTTCGGAAAGAGGATAATCGAAAATAGCTCAGACTGGAATCGTTCCTTTTCGTTGTCAGGGAGGGGTGATTTTTGATGTGATTCATGGGAGTTTATCAATCATGTTCTGCTCCTGTTTTCCGATACCTTTCGGACATGGACGACAGGAGCATAGATGGCAGGATGATCATTTAGATTTCCGGTAAACCTGTAAATTGACTGTTATGCGTATTTTCAATCTTTCATTGCTGACCTCCATGTTCGTCCCCTTCCCGCTACCTGCTCAGGTAAGCGAGCATACATAGAGGTAACCGGTACTTCCGAGATAGAAATCGTGCCTGACAGGATTCATTACATTATTGGAATAAGGAAATATTTCAAGGAAAAGTTCGATGGCGTATCCTGGTCGTAAGATCGGGCGAAGGCCCTCTTGGCAGGATAGAAGAGATATTGAAACGGGGTTGGGAAACAGTCGGAGTTCCACGAAAGACAATCCGCACATAGGTAGTGGATGATAATTGGTATAAGCTGGAACAGGATTTTGGGGTTTCCAAAACATTCGATGTCACGTTACGTGATTTCAAACAGATTGATGAAATTTCAAAATGGATGGACACACAAAAGAGATTCATATGATATATATAGATGAACCGGAACATAGGGATATCCTGTCTTATTACAGGACAGGGAAAATAGAAGCACTGAAAGCGGCACGGAAAAAGGCAGTTTATTTGCTGGAAGCGATGGGTAAGGGACCGGGTGAGGGTATCCGCATCATGGTAGAGAGGGATGTTGGAGAGGAACTGTTTGCCAGGGCCACATATCATCGGTTTCCTCGCTTCCGTTCGAGAGAGGCCACACGATAAAAAAAAAGAGATTCGATGCTGGTCCGATTCGGAATCATGGACTGGTAAACCGTTATTGTAACGAATTCCAGCAGCCACCAGAATGTCCTCAAGAGAAGATACCGAGTATCCAGTGTATGCTGGCAGGGAGTTGGAACCTGTGATGAAATACCCGGTCATTTTCTCAGACTTGTAAATAGATTAATAAATTTAACTCACGATAATGGAAGATTATTACTTTATTATGAATGCCGGGGTAAAAGCCGGAGGGGAAATCACCCATGCGATTTTAGAAGGGAAAATTGTATCCGCACCAAAAGGATACGATGCCTTCACTGGGATTGAAGCAGCTAAGGAGAAGCTGGTCTGCGGGGAGATCCGTCGTCAAATGAAAGAATTCGGTATCGAGCTTGAAATCGTACCGGTAAATACAGATTTTTTACTACAATGAAGGAATATTGCGTTTATTGGTTTGAAAATGGGGAACCGAGGCACGAAGTGTTTTCCTGCCTGAGCGGGGCAGAGATGTTCTCCTGTATGATAAGAGGACGGGAAGGTGTGGAACACGTGGAAATATCTGAGGAGGATTTCCTTGACCCGGAGGAACTCCAGGAAATATATCCCGGAGATTTCTCTTGAATGTATGACATGAATCCGTGAAGTGTCTTTTGCCGTAACCTGGCGATAAAAGGAACATATCTGGTTACAAAATCGAACAGAATTAACCCTTATTGAATATCCACCGGTTAATCGTATACGCAAGATGAAAGCTCCACGGAAAATTAACACATGAACCAGTAGCCTCCTTCTTGTGTGTTGTTCCCTTATTTTCCTTTCATGCGAAAAGGAAGAGATCGGGGAAACCGTAGTAAATCGGAAAACATGATTCATGTATCTGCCGTGATCCACTGACCTGACAGGCTATTTTTATACCAATATCGTGGATATAGAGGAGTGTGTAAGCAGAAAGGGACTGGAGCATGAAAGAATTCTCGTGTTTATGTCCACGAGTTCCACGAAAGCTGCGATATTTGAAATCATACATTCCAAAGGGAAGTGCGAGCGTAAAACGCTGAAAAAGTATGGTCCCCCGAAGAGATTACAGTAGAGGGCATAACGGGGACATTGAACGACGTGCAGGAATTAGCTCCTGCTTCGGTGTACGCCATGATCATAGGTTCCCATGGCATGGGATGACTTCCCGCAGATGGTACATAGGCGCGTTCCCTTTTTAGGATTAAAAAGCACTGGGAGTACTAGGAGTAGCTGCTGACACACTATTTCGGGGACTGACCCGGGAGTACCAAACGGACGTGTGTGCCCTGGCTCGGGGGATTGTAGGCGCGGAAATCAAAATGGGTTACATCCTGTTTGACGATTGCTACATATCACCGTGGAGGTTGCCAATGAACTGAAGAAGTCACAGGATTCTTCATAGCCTCTACCAGTGAAATGATGACATACGGAATGCCTTACGTCACTGTGGGGGAGTTCCTGCTGGGAAGTCCTGATTACGGATCCCTTTGCGAAGAATTCCACGACTTTTATTCAACCTATGAAATGATGCCCTGCGGGACACTGGCAGTGACAGATTGCTCTGAATGGGATAATATGGCTGCTATCATGAAAAGTATCAATGACAGGTATGTTTTCGATAATTCCCTGCAAGGAGAGCTCCAAGGAGTGGACGGATACACGCCCGTCATCTTTTACGATTTTGCCGATTATATCCTCACCCTCTGTTCTGACCCTGTTCTGATCGCTCGGTTCTGGGAACAGTTGGACCGGCTTGTTACCTATAAACCCCATACGGGTAAATTATATTCCAGGGACAGAGGCCTCTTCTCATACGCACTTTCTCGGGCATAACGATCTCGGCCCCGAGCACTAATCCCATGGCCTTGCTGAAAGGTACGACCTCTTGGTACAAGGCCACACACGAATACCCCCGTGGAAAACGGACAGATGAAAATACCCGCGTATGACGCAAATATTCCCCTTTCTTCATAAAATTTCCGATAAGTTCGGACAGCATCGAAAATAATTCTACACGTATGTACCATATATAATTTTGCAGTGATATTCCTATTTACAGTTTATTCGGGGTAAAAAGGTCACGAGAAAATCAAAACTTCAATTACTCTCGAACCGGAATGTGACAAATCTACGAACAGGAGGACAAACGAGGATACCTAAGCCGTAAATTGCACGTTTCCAGCATTCATCCCATATCTTTACGTCCGGTTTCAATCGGAACCTTAAAAATATTCACCATTTAATTTTTTCAGATTATGGACGAACAACCGGACAGCAGCCAACAGTTAATGGACATCCTGCTCGTCATGGACGAGAAAGGCACGCTCCAAGCCGTCAGCGGAGTAAAGGACGGCGAGTTACAGACCAAGAACCCGCTGGAGGACAACAACGACCTCCTGCGGGTGGATCGCCACGGCGATATGTTTTCAAATTTCTTTTCCAACCTCTGGAACCAGTTGAAAGATCCGACCCGCTTCCATTTCTTCCGTGTGCCGGAAGAGGAGGTGCAGCGGGTAGCCGCCGATTTCCGGCAGCGGGAGAGCCGGTCGGTCAAGACAGGTGAGCCGCTCCTCGCACAGTACGAGGTGCAGCCGCCCGTGCAGGCACAGCAGCAGACCCAAGCCGGGCAGCAGCAACAGCCGGAGGGTGCACCGCAGCAGTCCGCCGGGCAGACCGAACAGAACCCGCAATACAAGTACCGCCCGGAGGACATCGACTGGAACAGCCTCGCCGCCCTCGGCGTGCAGCGGGAGCAGATCGAGGGCAACGGGATGCTCGACCAGATGCTCCGAGGCTTCCAGACCGACAAGACCGTCCGGGTGCATTTCCACTTCGACGGTATCTTGCACAGCAACGACAGCCAGCTCTCGCTCAAACCCGGCACGGACGGCAGGCTGACCGTGTGCAGCCACGGCATCCTCGACCCGGAGAAGATGCAGAAGCAATTCTTCGGCTACGACATCACCGACTCCGACAAGCAGGTGCTCCGGCAGACGGGCAACATGGGGCACCCGGCGACCGTCACCAACCGGGCGGGTGAGCAGGTCGAGGCCCTTGTCAGCCGCAACCTCAAGACCAACGAACTGGTCGCCTTCCCGCTCTCCAAGGTCAATATCCCGGCGGAGAAGAACGGGCATACCTTCACCCCGGACGAGATAGCCCGGCTCAAACAGGGTGAGGCGGTGGTCTGCCAGTTCCTTTCCAGAGCCAAGGAGGGGGAGCAACCCAAGATCTACCCGGCTCCCGTACAGTTCAGCGCAGCCAAGATGCAGCTCGAATTTCTCTTCGGCGACCGGGGCAGGCTGGCGATGGATGCGTACAAGACGAACCTGAAACAGACCGCCAATCAGGAGGTACCGAAGACTTTCCGCAAGCAGGAGCTTACCGAGAAGTCCCGCCTCGAACTCGAAGCCGGGGGAACGGTCAAGGTCTCCGGTCTGGTGGACAAGAAAGGAAAAGCCTACCAAGGCTACATCACATGGAAGCCCGGCGAGAAGCCCGCCTTCATGTTCCCCAAGGACTACAAGGCGGCATTCGAAGAGGGGCGTGTCAAGCCCGCCGTGGAGAACGAGGTGCAGGTGGCGGTCAATTCCGAGGGCAAGACTGTCGAGGCGACCCGCAACCTGAAAGAAGCCCTGCAATCCGCACAGCAGCGCCCCACTGGGGAGCAGAAACAGCGGCAGGAGCAGAAAGAGGAACGGAAACAGTCACAGAAGCAGGAACAGCCCGACAAGTCCAAGCGCAGCCGGGGTGTCCGCCGCTGATTTCCCCCGCCACTCTGTAAATGAATTACACGGTTATCCCGTCCGAGCGGTGGGATAACTTTTGTCAAACCGTTAAATTTTAAAGAAATATGATTACAGCAGTTATCGCTGAAAAGCCTTCCGTAGCGAAAGATATAGCAAACGTGTTGAATGTCCGAGAGCGGCACGATGGCTACCTCTCAGGTAACGGCTACCTCGTTACCTGGGCGTTCGGCCATCTCGTCCAGCTTGCCATGCCCGAAGCATACGGCTATGCGGGCTTCCGGCGTGAGAACCTGCCCATTCTGCCGCAGGAGTTCAAGTACATCCCCCGCCAGATACGGGAGGGCAAGGAGTACAAGCCCGATCCCGGCGTGCTCAAACAGTTGAAGGTCATCAGGGAGGTTTTCGACCGTTCCGACCGTATTGTCGTGGCGACCGATGCCGGGCGTGAGGGTGAAGCCATTCATCGGTACATCTACAATTACCTTGGTTGCCGCAAACCCTGCCTGCGCCTCTGGATATCCTCGCTGACTGACCGTGCCATCCGTGACGGGCTGGACAAACTCAAACCCGGCAGTGATTACGATAACCTCTATCGCGCCGCCGAAGCCCGTGCCATCGCTGACTATCTGGTCGGCATCAACAGCACACAGGCACTTTCCATCGCCGCCGGACAGGGAATTTTCTCACTCGGACGTGTACAGACCCCCACGTTGATGATGATTTGTTCCCGTTATCTGGAAAACAGAAATTTCACTCCGCAGACCTATTATCAACTAAAAGTCACGGTGGAAAAGGACGGCACGCCCTTCTCCGCCATTTCCGAACACAAATACGAAACTCTTCTGGTAGCAGCCGCCGCCCTTAGTGCCGTTACCACCACGGGTATGGTCACGGTAGCCGATGTACGGTGCAAAGAAATGAACCAAGAGCCACCGCTGCTTTACGACCTTACCACGTTGCAGAAGGAAGCCAACAACAGGCTCGGCTTTTCAGCGGACAAAACCCTTTCCATAGCACAGTCGCTTTACGAGAAAAAGGTGCTTAGCTACCCCCGTACCGGCTCCCGCTTTATCTCGGACGATGTTTTCGATGAAATCCCATCCCGCATTGCCCTTTTAGAGCAATACTCCGCTTTCTCCGCCTGTGCCGCCACTCTGAAAGGGGCGGCACTCAACCGCCGCAGCGTGGACGCAGGGAAAGTCACCGATCACCATGCCTTGATTGTCACCGAATGCTTGCCCGGCGAACTGCCGGAGGACGAACGCAAAATCTACGATATGGTTGCCGCTCGCCTGCTCGAATCCTTTTCCACCCGTTGCATAAAGGATGTTACAACAGTTCGTTTCATCGCAGGTAACAGTGACTTTATCACCAAAGGGACAATTATCAAGTCTGCCGGATGGCGTGCCGTCCGTGGTGAGAGGGACGAGGAAGAAGGCTCCGCCGCCCTGCCGCCTTTACAGCCCGGCGAAACTTTCCCCCTGCAATCAGCGGAAAACATAGAAAAACAGACCAAGCCCCGTCCTCTGCACACCGAGAGCAGCCTGCTTTCGGCAATGGAGAGTTGTGGTAAGGAGTTGCAGGAAACCGAACTGCGGGACAGCCTGAAAGACATCGGTATCGGTACGCCCGCCACCCGTGCATCCATTATCGAAACTCTGTTTTCCCGTGACTACGTGCATCGTGACAAGAAGAACCTTGTTCCGACCGAGAAAGGTCTGGCGGTGTACCATACCGTAAAGGGCAAGCGCATTGCAGATATCGAAATGACCGGACAATGGGAAACCGCCTTGGCCCGCATCGAGACGGGTGAGATGGACGCAGCCACGTTCCGTAAGGGAATCGAAGTCTATACCACTCAAATCACCGAAGAACTTTTACAGGCGCAGGTATCGGTTGCAGACGGTGAACGCATCCCTTGCCCCAAATGCCGGTCCGGGCGCATCCTCTTCTATCCGAAAGTCGCCAAGTGCAGCAACGTGGATTGTGGACTAACTGTTTTCCGCAGCAAGGGCGGGAAGGAGCTTACAGACAAACAGCTTACCGACCTTATAACCAAAGGTAAAACATCCCTTATCAAAGGCTTCAGAAACAAGGATGGCAAAGTCTTCGATGCGCACGTCATCTTCGACAAGGACTGTCGCACCATGTACGAGTTTCCGCCCCGCACTGACAGGGCAAAAGGAAAGGACGGCACACGATGAACAGCTGGTTATCCGTAGAAGAAGCCGCCCGTATCTGTGAAACGGACGTGCAGCGTATCACCCTCTGGATGAACGGCAACCGGATCGCCTTTGCCCGTTTCGATAATGTTCTGATGATTGACAGCACATCCTTTTTCGCCCCCTTCGAGCATAGCCGGACAGCCACCATCCATGACGATATGCAGCCGGAGAAAGGACGGGGCAGACGGGATTTTAAAATATCACATCCTTAATCCTATAACAATTAGTCTGCGCCAATCGGTCACTCCGAAAGAGCGGTCTTGCCCTTCCCCATGACCGGATGGCAGACGTTCAGGGCAGTAATACCCCGAGCACTTTCAATCTCAAATAAAAAAGAATAAAATGGAAACCCAAAACAATATCTTTAGCTATGCAGCCCTGCTTAAACAAGTTAAGGCACGTGTAGCACTCGCCCGGAAAAAGGCCATCTACACAGCCAATGAAGAAATGCTTACCATGTATTGGGATATTGGCAAACTGCTATCCGAAAGTCAGAAGCAAATCGGTTGGGGGAATAATGCCCTTGAACAGTTATCCAACGACATGAAGAATGATTATCCGAAAGTAAAAGGATTCTCCCCACGTAATTGTAGGTGCATGATTCAGTTCTATAAAGAATATAATCAAGGACTTACAATTTGGCAACAGCCTGTTGCCAAATTAGAAATGTCAAATGTAATCCTTCCGGTTAAACAACTAAGTTGGTCACACAATGTGGTCCTGATGCAAAAGGTAAAAGACCTCAAAACCAGGTATTGGTATATGATACAATGCCTCAAAAACGGTTGGGGGCGTAACTTCCTGGTCGAAGCCATCAACCAGGATTACTACAATACTCACGGTGCACTGGCAAATAATTTCGATACCACCCTTCCTGAAATACAGGCCAGACAGGTAAAAGAAACCTTGAAAGATCCCTATATTTTCGATATGCTGACTTTTACCGACGAGTATGACGAACGGGACGTGGAATTAGGTTTGATTAAACACATAGAGAAATTCCTTCTCCAAATGGGGTCAGGTTTTGCTTTCATGGGCAGGCAGTACCGCATCGAAGTTTCGGAGAAGGATTTTTATATCGACATCCTCATGTACAATACCTTTATGCACAGGTATTTAGTTGTGGAGCTGAAGCGGGGGGAGTTCCAGCCCGAATATATCGGCAAGCTGAATTTTTATTGTTCGGCAGTGGACGATATTCTTTGCCGGAAAGGGGATAGCCAGACAATAGGCTTGCTGCTTTGTCAGAACAAAGACCGCATCATGGCTGAATACGCTTTGCGTGATGTACACAAGCCTATAGGCATTTCAGATTACGAATTAGGCAAGGCATTACCCAAAGATATTAAATCCGGGTTACCTTCTATTGAAGAATTGGAGAATAGACTTAGCCGGAAGTTACAAGATAGTGAAGATGCGATTTAAATTCAGGCAACAGTGATGCCTGAATTCAACAAGAAGAGTGCGACCCTGTTGCACTTTTCTTACTATTTACGCATTTCCTCCTTGCCGTCCGTCACCTTGCAAGACCGTACTACCCATGCCATACCGTTGCCTCCTGCAACCTTCAGTAGCATAATTACCACCATTTCATCCGCCAGTCCGTTATTCAGCAGCATAGCCGCAATTTTTTCACCGCATGCGATCATTCCCCCGTCACCCGCGGCTTTCACCCGTGAGAGTTCCTCCACGGCATCCCCCGTAATAAACATAACGGAGTGTTCTTCCGTCAGGTTACAATCGGCTTGCGCCACTACAGAAGTTTCTTTCTCCGTGAGTAGTCAGTCGAGGTAATTCACAAAGGCATCCAGACAAATTTCTTTATCCGGGAGCTGGTAACCCACTTTCAGGACAGCATCGTCCATCTGTTTGTCGGCACGGGCGGCGCACCCGTCAATGGTTGGGTACACATACAGAATAATCTGTTTCACAAGACTTTTCTTTTATCGGTTATACCCGCCGGCCTCCATAAAGGAACAGCGGAACTCACACTATCCTAAAATAAGGGAGTGTCCCCCTGTAAACCGAATGGGCAGGCTCATGCTGTATGGTATACACAGCATACGCATTGCGCTATTCGCCCGGTTTATAAAAAAAATCCAGTTTTTTACTTTAAGACGTTTGGTGAACATCCGATCTGTATCATCATAATCCGTCTTCATTCAGGCCGGGCAATGAACCTTCATATTTTCGTGCAAATATAGTGTCAGCCTGCCAGCGACAAAAGAATAGCCCTGCTTTAACTCACAGCCAAGCAGGGCAGTCGTTTACTCGTTGCTTACGTCCGAGTACAGGGTAAACGTATGGGGGGATGGTCTGTTTATGCTTTTCATCCGCTTGCTTTCTTTTCCGGCTTTTTCCTCTCCGTTACCGCATCGAATCGGTTGCGGATAAACTCATGCACATCTTTTGCCCGGTAGAATACTTTCCCGCTGATCGTGAAGTAAGGCAGCAGCCCGATAGCCCGGTATCGTTGCAACGTCCGGATGCCGACTTTCAGTAGCAGGCACAAGTCCTGATTATCCAGCACTTCTTCGCCGTCCAGTTGGCTGTTCTTTTTCAGTACCCTTTCCAGCAGTTTTTCGGTCGTATCGAACCGCTGCATGATCCGCTGCATCCAGTTTTCAAATTCTTCCCTGTCCGTGTACATAGTAATCCCCTTCCTTTTCAACGATTTCCTTCTCACGCATATAGCGGATATATCCCTTTGCCGTCCGTTCCTTCACTTCCAGCATTTCCTGTATCAGTTCGCACAGTTCGATATAGCCGTACTTCCCCTGCCGGGTGAACGCTTCCCGTGCCATTTCCGTCAGTTCCTTCTCCTTGCGCCTCTCCTTTTCCACGCGGGGCTTTTCACCCACATATACGGGCATCCCCTTCTGTTTGTCCCAGCGGAACTGCATAATCGGAATATCCAGCGGGCTGCCGTCACGTACTTTCAACGCTTTCACTACCGATATTTCCGGATTCTTGTCCTTCTCTATCGAGAGGATAGCTGCGGACTTGCGCTGCAACTCGCTGCCCAAGTGCCCCCTTAATTTCAAGCCGTTTGGAACGAAATGCACCACGGCGGCGATGCACGTGCGGTAAATTCCCGCCAGTCGGTAAATCTCGTCCACGAGTGCCACGCTTTCCCCTTCGTCATTGGTGCAGCGTATCAAGTCCGCCACCCCGTCGATCACCACCAGATGAATCCCCCCGTGCAGGTAATGGTACTTGTCCATACTCTGCATGATGGCAGTCAGTCGTTCGTTCCGTGACATGCCCGTCAGGCAGTACACATGCAGGTAGGGCGGCATTTTCTCCCGTCCGGCACGCCGCAGTATCCGCCCCGTATTCTTGTATAGCTGCAGCTCGCTCTGTTCCGTGTCGTAGAGCAGCACCGCGCGCCCGTTCCGGTTCGGTTCTACCCGAACACCCAACAGGTCCGTATTCGTTTCCTTCTCCTGAATCGCCCCGGCAACCAGCGCAGCCGTATAGTTGCTTTTTCCCGTGCCTTCCCCGCCGGCGATACAGAGAATATTCTCTTCCGAACCTAGGGGGACGTCCCCGGCGGTCACGATGGCAACCGCCTGTTGTGGTGGGTTGTCGTAATCGACCTCACAGGATTTCAGCATCGCCATCGTGTCACCGTATAGGCTGTCCAGCATTTTAAGGAATAGTTTTACGAGCTCGTCCCGTGTCCGTCCCACTTTGAAATAGTCCGACACGTCCTTGTCCGTTTTTTTACCCGTCAGCGGCAGCACCATCCGTTTCACCCCGTACTCCGTTAGTTGCTGTCGGTGTTTTTCAGAGCTTTCCAGCCCCATTTTATCCACATCGTACAATAGCACGATATGTTTGAACCGATAGATTAACTTCCGGATAATCTTCGTAGGGATCACCGATGTTTCCGAATTGAAACAGACCGCATGGAATCCGTGTGCCTCCAGCGTCAGCACATCCTTTTCCCCGCCTGTCAGGAACAGCGTGTCACCTTTGGGCGGTAACTCTTCCAGTCCGAAACAATAGTTGTCACCCGTATGGCCGCCGTATACGAACCGTATTTCCGATTTCGGGCGGTACACCTTCACGCCCCATTTCCCCACGTACCCGAACATCGGTTCTATGGTCGTGGACGTGAAACCGAACGCTTTCCCGTCTTTCGTTTCACTCCGGTACTCCTTTAGCGACCTTACCCCATATCGGTTCAGTACCGTTTCCGTTATCCCGTATTCGGCCCAATACTCCAGTTCCTTTTCCGTGAACGGCTGCCCGATCGTCCGGTACGGTCGGGGTTTGTGTTCCGGCTCCGTCGCTCGTTCTTCCGTTCCGGTCGGTCCTTCCGTTCCGCTGCCTTCCGCCCCGGAAACGCCCCGCATGGCAGCCTGCCGTCTCTGCATCGTTTCCGGTGGTACATCCCCACCGATACCCAGGCACAACTCACGGTCTATCGTTTCCAGTATCTCCACGAAATCGGCGGCGTTCTTGCAATCCAGCCCCTTGATTTTCGCCACGATAAAGAAACAGTCACCGGAATAGTCCCCGTTCCCGAAGTCCTTCATCTTATACGTTCCGCTACGGCGGTCATAATACACGTTACACGAAGCCCTGCTGTCCTCGTACAGTGGGTTCAGGAAATTTCTGCCTACCCGCCACTTCACGGGCAGATAGTGGCGGAACACATCCAGTCCGTTACTCGTCCTTGCCAGTATTTCCTCTTTCCTTACCATACAGCCTCTGTTTTCGTTGGTGCAACGGATGTTGTTCAATCATCCGGTCGATCTGCTTGTCGGGTGTTTCCCGCATCCACCGTTCCCGGAACTGCTCTACATCCGTCCGGCGATAGTAGATTTTCTTCCCGCAGATGGAAAAGGCGACGATCCGGTTCGTGCGGTAGCGTTGCAAGGTACGGGGGCTGATTTCGAGGTACTCGCATACCTCGCTGCCTGTCATCCACTTGCCCGCTTTCCGGCATCTTTTCCCTTCCTGTTCCTGCTGCCCATCCGTTTCCCTTTGCCGGTACTTTTCCACGCATGCCGCTATCCCGTCTATCTTCTCCACGAGGGCGGCAAAAGCTTTGCTTTCAATTGTTATTACCTCCATAATCATTGATAATTTGATTGTTGGATGCAAAGGTCCGTCTATTCAGCCATTTTTCTTACCATGTTCGTAGCAGCCTGCTAATTTTTTTTCTGGATACAAAAAAAAGCCTCCGCAGAGCTTTCCTATGACTTTTGCGGTGGCTGCATATCACTTTTTATGGGTTCCCATACAGCAAAGGGCGATTTGGCAGCTTGCTGCGAACCTGCTAATTTCCCATCGGTCTTGCAGGGGATTACCCGTCCGCTTCCTCCATTTTTTTCAACAACTGCTCCCTCATTTTATCAAGATATGCCGTCCGGTTGTTTTTACGGTTTCGCATGGCAATGAATGTGTGATATACATCCCCGAGATCAATATGTAACATTTGCTCGAACAGCGCTGCGATGTCAACGATACTTGCTTTTCCATTATCCACGCTTCCCATCGCCCAGATACCATATATCAGCTCTACAGCCGCTGTTTTCCTGTCAGTCCAGTGATGGTCCTTTTCCCGCATGGCATCTGAACCGTTCACTACCAGCAACACCTTCCGGTTCAGGTACCCGAGTAGCATCTCCGCTGCTATCAGCCGGGCGGCAAGCAGGTCATATCCGGTTGACATGACCGGATCCTCTTCCAGTATGAAACTTCCATGCTCCGGGCTCAGTTCCTTTTTGGCACGACAAAAATAGTAGTGGTCCCGATAGGTCGTCCCACTCCGGTAATACTGGTAAAAGGGGAGATCTCTTTCCAATTTCTGTTGATACTCTTTGATCGCCTCACGGTAATGTATCTGTGCAATCTCCGCACAACATGAACAGCTGCTCTCGATCTGGTATATTCTATAATAATACAGCAGGCGTCCCGTTAGGGCGGGTTTGTAATATTTGAAAAAACGGATTTCCTCTTCCACCGTGGAGAATGGATGGCCAAGGACATAGGCCCTTAACTCGCGGCATTTTTCCCTTAGGAATGAAACCATCTCCCGGCAGGTTGGTATCACCTGCTGTCCCTCCATTCGGGAGGATTCTACACTCATCCTCCTTTCAACCTCTTGTAACAAGTTATTAAAGTATGTTTCTATCATTTCATTATTTTTTTGGCTGCGTGATGCTCTTCACGTAACATGATTGATTATATTTTCTTCAATGACCAGAAGACAGGTATCGTGTTCGTTTTTATCGATAGCGATATTCCGGCCTGTCTGCTTGTCTTTATAAATAAAAAGACCGGAGAAAAACTGTAATACAGTTCCCTCCGGTCACGTTCCTCACTCCTTGGAGGAACGTCCTCCTCGTGACCAGCCTATGGCAGGTCTCTCACGCAACGCACATATCCTTTTCTGTTATTCACAAGCCTGTTTGTATCCCCTGCCCACTGGGTATCTACAGTCGTTACATACCTCAGATATCCGTCAGCATACATTTGATAACCTGCACTGAATGATCGGGCTCCATTCATATCTCGCCTGGAAAATCCTGTACGTGAATGGATAATATAGGGATTGGATGCGTTATTAGGATACAGCTTTCCTCCAAAACTATAACGTTCCTTTGCCTCCCGCAAATCCCAGTCGAACAGACTTCCGACCATTATCATCAGCTCGGATTCATTGGGTAAACGCCATGTACCCAAATCGCTCTTATCAGGCTTCTGATAATAATAAGCACATGGAGAGTTCCCTCTCTCTATATCGCTCATCAAGGTACTCCAAGTATCGTAGTAATAGTCACCCTGTTTGTTAGGATTGTTCAGTTCCTTCGGTCTGTCTATTCTATTGGCCATATATTTGGCGACTTCAAACCCTTTCTGATAAATTGTGTTGACCTGTGAATTCTCGTTATGTGCCGGAAGTTCATAAATAGCCCTTGTAGCCCTGGTGGTATTGGTAGGTAGATTATCAGCCCTGAAAATCAGATACTCATTCTCTGCCCAATTGTTGACCAGTGACTTATTCAACTCCTTGTCTGCTTCCTCAAGATGATAGCTGTTCCCTTCCGTGGTTTCCAGCACTCCCAAATCCCTGATCAATCTTACGTCCGAATAAGGAGTTCTTTCTCCGGGAGCTCCTCCTTTTTGATAATCGAAATTAAACAATGGAGTCATGCTATGCGATTCTTCTATAAAGATAATAGGATTAGGGCTGCTCAATGTCAAGTTGGTACTTCCCATAAAAGCTCTCGAGGTAAAAAATGCCGTGGCATTGCCTTTCGGAGCGTGTCCATACAGTCTGGCGGTTAAGGGTAATGTACGTTTCGCTACATACAACATATTTGTTTCACAAACAGAAGGAATATACCATTGCATTTCATTTGCCTGCACCTGTCCGTCACGATTGTTGTCTCTGTTTCTTAAAAAAGGAGAAAAGCAGGCGTATGTGGCATGATAATTCTTCAGAGCCGCATTCGTATGATCCTTGCTTAATGTCAGTCTCGCATTATCGACCTTTGTCATAACTTGCCACAAAGTTTTCTCTTTTCCCCTACCCATGGGGTCAGGCATTGTATAATTCTTCCATCCTCCGACACGTCTGCTCATGACAGACCAGGTGTTTGACCAGCCATTGGTATAATATTTATTATAAAAAGCATCCGCTTCTCCGGGACCTTTTACCGACCAGTCCAAATCAAGTGTTTCATTTACATTTTCCACGCCCCAAACGCGCATCCCGTCAGGGCAGTTGACAAATACTGTCTTTATAGACATCTGTCGGATGGAAACAATAGCCTGATGATAACGTGACTGTCCGTCGGGAGAAATTTCGTGTGACGTGTTCACCAATAAATCAAGAGTTCTGTCCGGAGCATTGGCAAAAGTTTTCCACAGATTCTTGTCCGTGCGGGCATTCGCCTGCATGGGGTTCCGATCGTAGAAATACTCGTTGGCATAAACGGTCACTTTACAAAGTTTTGTAGTAGCATTGAACACATTGCCAGGATCGTTCATTAATTTGTAAAGGAACTGTTCAAGCGACAGCAAATTTGCACCAGTGTTTGAGAAATACTCCATCGTCTCGTTGCCGTTGTCTGCCAGAGTACTCGGATGGACATAGAATTTGAGCCATTCTGTATCGGCCTTTTTATTCATGGAAGGAACATAGCGGTTTCTTTTTAAATTTTCTAATTCCTGCTTCGTATAAGAAACGACCTTGTCACAGAACGGGGTACGTACAGCGAAAGAGATTATGGCATCACTCTTCAAACTTCCATTGGAATTGAAGATAGCAAGTTCGTCTTTTTTGAAGCGTATCAGCCCCTGCTCATAATGACAGTCAAAATTGAATGACCTGTGTGCATCATATACCAGCCCCTCCGTTCCGGGAGCAGGTTCTTTCTCGTCATTCTTGTCGGATTTTGCTTCCACAACCAGGTCGTTCATGCCCTTGATAGTCACATTATAGGTATAATGTACGTTACGTTCTATATCATAATCATTGACCGGATCTTCGGTTGATGTATATCCCAGGTAGATACGGTAAGTCACTCTTCCGAAACGTTCGGTAGGAGTCGTTCCGGTCACCATATCCTGACGCAACTCACCCGTAAACTCAATATAGGGAGCCAGATCCGGGGCATATTCCGTCTTACCGTTCTGCAGGTTCGGCTTGCCGGTTGCACCTGCCACAGGAGTCTTCAGTTGCTTCTGTCTCAGGTCATACCCCTTCCTCTCCGCGTTGTAACCGGGAGAGGTGGGAGTGATCATTTTTTTTGCCAATTTTCGGTTTTCCGGGACGTAAAACGTAGTAGTAGTAGTAGTAGTAGTAGCGTCGCCCTCGAACTGAAATAATTCGGACAACCAGTACGAATCCGCCTTCACCCCGCCGGCATCCCAGGAGGCTTCGGCGTCACTGCCCTTGGCATGCTCGGTAACAAAGGTCGAGGCCGGTACGTTACCGACTCTCCATGTCCCGGGTACGAACGTAAGCCCGCCGGCAGTTTTCAAATTAACTGTAATCTTGGCCTCACAACGCTTCAAAGCAACCTCTATCCGTTGGGTAGCCTTGGAAACCGTCACCTGATCGGTCACCGACATCAGCAGGTTACCGTTCGGACGGAACAAAGTACGTACAGTCAAGTCTGCCTTTAATTTCTCCAGATCGGACAGGCTTGTAATTCCGTTCAGGACATCCGGTTCGATATGAAACAGTCCGTCACCATCCGATTTATAGTTTGCCAGCAGAAACAGCGTCTTCTCTCCCGTGGTGAGATTGATATTCTTCAACAGCCCCATGCTGGTGGGTGCATCCTTATCTTTCTCGCCCGTAGCCGTTTCCAAATCGGTCGCAGCCTGATAAAGTTCGCTCCTCGGGTATTCGCGGGAAAACTCCACATCACCGGAAGCGTTGAAAACCCACAGATAAAGATCATAGATTCTTCTCTCCTCGCTCTCCAGTAAGGCGGAACGTGTCTTGGCGGTGTTGGCCGCCGTACCCACGCTTATATCCACCGTGGTAGGTATTCCTTCCACCACACCGCTTCTTTGAAGAATTTCTTCATCCGTACAATATGTAAGGAAAGGAAGTAATAACATCAAGAAACAAGTTATTTTAAGTTTATATAGTTTCATAATGAATAAAATTTATCATGATAAATTCTCGTGTACATCATTGGAATGGAGGAAGATCCACCTTTTTACTATTCCAAGGCTCAACCCGGTAAATAATCTCTTTGTCTGAAGATTCCGGCAGGACTATGAATACCTTATAATCTCTGTTCGGGTAAATAGGTCCGGAATATACTCCGGGAGAACTCTCTTCACCAACATCAAGCAGAAAGGTCCTCTTTCTTGTTGGTGAAACATTCCCGCCTGTAACATACCCCACTGTCAACTGTATCTTCGGGTGGAGCTGTCCCTTCTGCCAGGAATTACTTTCCGGAATGTAGGGGGCAAGATACTGGGGTAGAAAAAGTTCTTCATATTTTCGGTTTTCCATTTGCACATAATCAATCTTTCCGTCGGCGGCAAAAGGGGCTTCGGGTATAATCGTTTGTACCCCATTCTTTATCCCGTAGGAATATGTACCTGTATGTTCCATAATCTTTCCTGTTCCTGGGGTGGAGGCACCCAGTTGGGCTTTTTCCGAATCATTTTCCCTGAAAGAGGGGGACATCAACACCGGAAAGTTTAAAAACGCGATCTTCTTATAATCATACCTTCCCTGAGCGGAGCGGGCTGCGCTTGCGATATATATTCTGATACGGGCAAAGTCACGGAACAGAGGAATCGTAATCTCTTGTACCTGCCCGCCGGAAGAAGAAGGACGGACTGTTTCTACCATCTTCCCCGAGAGCATCCCCATGTGCAGCCTATTGGACACTCCGGGATCATCCGACCAAGCGCTTTTGGTAGTCTCTGTCCAGTCTATAACCTGTTCATTTGTTGGAGAAGGAGTTACACCGTCATAAGGATTGACTGCGGGCAGTCCCAAGCCTCCATCTTGCCGCTCTTTTATAATAGCAGGAAACGCGGTTCCCGCAATGTCTTCTTTTGAGATTTCTTCCATACCGGATACTGAAAAAAAATCCCATGGAATCTTACTCCGAAGATTTCCCTCGGGAGTATAATAAGGCAAATCCTTTCCTGTCTGGTTAGGGACATAGAAAGCATAAAATTCGGTTTCACCTTTCGGGATGCGTATCTTCACTTGATATTCGCCATCCGCTCCGGTTGAATTGAATGGAAGCAACTGGCTATACACATACCGGTTTAGTTCTTTATTAAAAAGCATAAGCGCTATCCTTGGTTGGGCAGGAGACTGGGGAAACAGCGTACCGGTCTTATGCCAGTTGGAAGGATCGGAGGAATAACTATCCAGCATTTCGCTTTCACCGGCTTCAATTCCTCTGGTTGACAGATTCAGTCTGACTGTCACGGCATCTTCATTGATAAATCGTTCCGGAATATTATCTTCACTTTTCTGACAGGATGCCAAAACAAAGACAAGGGCCAGCAGTATTACTATAATAGAATACCCTATAGCCTTTAGCATATGAATATATGTAATAGTTTTTAGCATAATTTTCATCAATCTGTTATGGGAACCACGTCGACGGCCTCCCATGGTTTTACACTTATACTCAGCGAGAAAGGATTCTGGCGGAAAAACAACGGAAGCACCGCTTCCTGCCGCTCCGTTATCCGTATCTGCTCGGAATACAGTGCGATATATTGTGCCACATTTACGGTGCAAAGGACCTTTTCACCCTGCATAAGGCTGATTTCCAACGGGTCCTTGTCGTCAAAGCGCAAAGTGTTGAAATCAAGCACGAAGCGGTCATTCTTCTCGCCTGCGACAAATGGCAGGTCAAAAGAAGTCTCACCGGACCGTCGTCCGGAAAAGGAGAAACGCGCGGAAGTCGGTTCCATGACCAGCTGGAAACCCTCCCCTTTGTTCTGTTCAAACCAAGTCTGCACATTGTTGTCATCATCGGAAAGGACCACCGCATGGATTTTCACATGTTGGGAATACAGGCGGACCACATCACGGGACTCATTTAATACTTTAGAGGTGATGACAGTCTCACCCAGATATAGCCTGTCAAACGTACCGGATGCCCGTCCGTCTTTTTCTATAAGTTCGGGGCGGGAGACCGACGTACCTTTGTAATTGTCCTCCTTGCTGATCGTCGTTTCTTTCAAAGCGTTGCCTACGGCCACTACTTTGTAATCCCCTTCCGGAAGTGTGACTTCCAGCGGCGAAAGCAACCGTTCTTTCTCCAGATGATGTTTCTCTACCAGATTTTCATTTTTGGCATCAAAAATAAAGACATCGATACCATCCACATATTCCTGTAGATGTTCCTGACTGTCATCAGCCAGATAGGAGAAGATAATCGTATTACCAAGACAGCCGCTCAAGTCATCATATACCCGGTTACAAGCAGTCACGAGATATAATGTAATCAACAGGCTCAGCCATGCGGATATGTATCTTATATTCATACTTTATAGAAATTATTATAAATCAATACTTATAATCTCCCCGAAAGAGAAATGACATCTATCTCTTATCGGTATTAAAAAGGGAGGGGGAGATTGTCCCCTCCCTAAGAGTACCGGACTGATTCTGGTATTAACCAGTCAAGGACAATACGGGAAGATTAGTCCGGCAAACGGCCATTACTCTCTATATGTTAGTCAAGGATCGGATATACATTTACAACAGTCCAAGGCTGTACTTGGACGCGTACAATCACATTTACATTTTCATCTACGAAATCTTCTCCTCCTTCAGGGTCAGGTGTTACTCCTTCGGGAATAGTCGGGTCAACATCCACCAGAATACCATTACCGTTGTTGATTTTGGACAAGTCGATATTCAGCAGTTTACCGGCCTTGTTAGCAGTGGCGTCTAGACCTGTTGTCTGACCTTCGGTGGCAGTATAGGCGGTAATATTAAGGAAACGGCGGTCCGCACTCACCTTACCACCCTCTTTGAAGATGAAATGTAAAGTCGGAGCATCCCCGTTTTTACCGTAATTGGTCACCTTATCAGTAAAGAAATTGAAAGCGGCAGCCTTCGTCCCGTCGAAAGTAAAACCATTGGCTTGGTAATAGGATGCGACATCAGACAAGTCTGTATTTACATCTGGTTTGAACGTACCGTTGGTAAAGTCGTATCTTCCGCCGGCATAGGTCTTGGCGTGCATTAATCCGTTGGAACTACGGTCGGAAACATGGAATTTATTATAGAAACGGTTCATCACGATACCTGTATTCTCCGCTGTTACATCAACAACCTGAAAATACTTCTTCCATTCGGCTTCTTTGGGGGATTTGCCGGTCTTTGCATCATATTTGCCGACAGCCTCTACAAAAGCTGCCAGAGCTTCTGCCGCCGTCTTTCCGGCATTGTTTGTCATCCAGGTTTTCTGCCATGTCTCAGCCGCCGTTTTCCCGTCTTGTGTCCATTCAATCTTATTAAATTTCGTACCCAGTACCTGGAAGCGGTTCATGTTGCCGGCAAGAGTAAATTCCGCAGCTTTAACCGTTCTCTTGTCCTGCTGTGGGTCCACTCCATAAGGTTCCTGATTCAGGACGGTCAATTCCTTTGCATCCGCATAGATGACTTCACTGATTTGCGGTCTGAGTGCATAGTCCGCAATGGCGGCAATATTTGTTTTCTCTGTTGCAATTGCTCCTTGTGGATTACAGATTACAACTGCTATTTTTGCGGTATTATCTACATTCTTGAATTTATATCCGCCCGGATTGGCTGTGGCAGATATTGCGGTCGCATTTATAAGCTTGGACCAATTCGCATCGTTTTTTACAAATTCCTCGGCTACGGTTATCTTTCCATCCTTGTCTGTAAGATACACATGTACCTTCTCCAGACTGGCAGCGGCTTGATCTTCCACTTTCCCTTGTAAGTCCCCCATGGCAGCACGGGTTCCCACCTGGGTGGTATTAAGTGCCACTACCACATCAACCGGCTGGTTACCCTCTGGTAAGACCGGATTTTCTTCGTTGTTACATGCAGCGAACAACGCCAGCGAGGCCACTGCGAAATACTTCATTACTTTCATGATTCGAATTGTTTTTAAATTAAAATTACTAAATTTACTAAACCTAAAACTAAACTATGTCTGAGTTACATCTCTATCCGTTGATTGTTTCTCCCGTCCTTGGGCTGTTCGGGGAGTTTTTGCTTGGGAGCTATATCTATACCGGCTTTTTTGAGCAATTCTTCCGCCTTCCTCCAGTCACCTTTCATGTGATAGGCGACAGCCATGGGGAAAAGGGAACGGCTGTCATTCTTTACCGGTTCCAGCACCCGCAACGCGCCGTCTGCATCCTGCCCGTATTTCAACAGGGCGTTGGCGTAGTTCAGGATTGCCACAGCATCACCCGGGAACTGCCCGTAGCCCCTCTTGTACACCGGAAGAGGGTTCTCCCCCCGGGAAACGTACAGCTCGGCCAATTGATACATCTCGTGCAGGCTGAGACACTCGGGTTTCGTCTCAAAAATTCCGGGAAGTTCCTCCATCGCGTATGGTCTCACGTCAAAGCTGAGACTGAAAGTCGTACGTCGCAGCCTCGGGTAGAATTCTTCCAGTAGAATATGGTGAGTCTTGCCATTATCCAGTTCGCGAATAGCCGACTCACGCTCCGTATCGCTTTGGTTATCCTCGATGATAAAAAGGATCTTGTCCTTGTTGGCAAGGGTAGAGGCATTGACCTCCTCCTTGAGTCCGTCCCAATCCTCCCCGATGCCTTCGGTACGAAAAACAGGTGCTTTCTTCAGGGCGGGGTATTGATTGGAAACATAGCCTGAAAGGGTCTGGGTACGTCGTTGTGCGAGGGACTTGTTGTACTCGAAGCCTCCCTCGGGAGAGGCATAGCCTTTTATATGCACCTCTTTGAGTTCCGTTCCGCGGATATTCAGGTTTTCCGACAGGAACTTCCTCAGCCTGTCAAGCTCCCGGGTATTGCCCGCAAACCGTTCCTGCAAATCGTGACGTGCAACGGGAAAGACCACCTTGCAGTCAAAGGAATCCTTGTAGCATTTGATCATAACCTTTTCCGGTTCAATGAAATTGTAGGCATAATCCTTCTCCTCAAAAAGTGGGATACCGGCTTGAAAGGCGATGTCCCGGCTCTCGTTCGTGCCGCACTCGGCACAGCCGTACGACACCACTCTGACGACGAGACGTCCGTCAGCCATCCACCTCTCGAAGGGGACACTCCTTCTCACCGTCAGGCCCGAACTTTTTAGCTCTTTGGCGGAGTGGATCTCGCAGGCTCCCTGGGTATCAGGTTTCAGGTTACCCAACGCCTTACGGCGCTTGATTACCTTGTACCTTCTCTTGCCCGACACACATACCGGTTCGAGGCGGATGCTGTCACGCCCGTCAGCCGAGACATAGACGGGGAGCAGGTAAGTGACCTCCTGGCTCTCAAGGCTTTCCCGGGGACAGACACTGAAGGTAATATCCAGCACGTCTCTACCCGTTTCACGTTCCACGTGGCTGTTTGAATAATCCCAGCGCGAGGTACCCGACGTTGATAAAATATCCTGGGCAGAAGACAACAAGGGAAGCATGCCCAGGCAGCCCATGATAAGGATTTGCTTTTTATAATATTGTAATGGTTTCATCGATATTACTTTTTTAGCGTGATAAAGAATAAAAAAGACTCTCTGCGGAGCGCAGAAGATTATTTCAACATATAAATGATTGAAATGGCGGCCTTGGTAGGACCTATATAGTCTGCATCTCCCTTGCCGAGTTTCTGGCCGCAGGTAGTACACCTGTACTTGTCATAACGGGTGTGTACATAACCGATACCCAGGGAGGCCTCGATATTGAAACGGTTGGAAATCACCCACTGGTAACCGGCGCTCAGCCCGCCTCCCCAAAAATAACCCTCGTAACGGTGATCCTTCATGTTTCCATCTCCTTTCTGAAGGACAAAGGGAACATCGATGCCGCCGATGTTCATCTGGCCGCCATGGGCGTGCAACCCGAAGAACCAGCCGTTGAACACGTCACAAGTCCAATAGCGGAGTTCGGGCTGTACCAGCCAGTGGCTGAGCTTCTTTGTCTTGTACCGCGGAGAGGTGGCGTCTTTCGTATAAAAGAAGAAATTCATACCCACCTGCGTGTCAAGGGTCCATTTACGGCCCATGGAGAACTCCAAGGAGAGGTTGGGAGTTTTCAAGGCATCGTAAGCCAGATTATTCTTCAAGGCGACCTTCTGGGAGAAGGCACCAGCCGAACATAGCAAAAATACCAGAAGAAAAAACGGTTTCATCATACTGTTATTCATTGTTTCATTATTTTATTTAGGGGACAGGTCAAAACTATCCTTATGTAATAATCATTAATAAAAATGCAGCTACCCGGGAAAGACTCCAGGATTTTTCTTGCGCGTACGGAGTGGACGGCGGTGAACTCCTGGCCGCACCAGAACGACTTACTCGGACGCAACCCGCACACAAGGTTTAAAAGCCTCTCCGCCGATCTGGCAAAAGCCGAATATTGGATACCGTCTTGCGTATGGAGATAAATCGAATCCCCGTTGGACCATTCCATATTGAATGCCTCATGACTCATTCGCATAACATCATAGAGTTAAAATTCCCATTTATTTTTCCACTCTCTCTCGTAGAGAGTGGAAAAGCATTGAAAACAAGTGAATAGGATGCATAACAAGGACGATCAAGAAGAATTAGATGAATATTAGTAGGAATTTTATTATATAATGAAATGATTACCAGCATATAAAGCTGGTTTTCTAAGTGTAAATAGCAGAAACAATGGAACTATTTTATTTGGAAGAACACACGTCGTGTTACAATTACTCAAAATTTATAGAAGAAGGATTCCGGTATTATAAATTCGGTGAGGGACTAACCCACGAAGAAATACTGGCAAAGGACTGCATTCTATTTGTTTTAAAAGGAAGCCTGCGGCTTTCCTGTGATGAATATAATAATATAGTCTCAGCAGGGAGAATGGCCTTTTTATGCCGTGAAACCTTGTTTAATATATATTCGTTGGAAAAGTGCGAAGTCGTGGCCGCCATATTCGAAAGTGGAGTATGGGGTTGCCAGAAAGCTTCTTTCTCAGAACTTTACCATTTGAAAGAAAATGTTGAATATCAGATGGAACCCCTTGAAATAAAAGAACGTCTGCATAAATTCCTTGAACTTATGATAGACTATCTGGAAGATGGTGCAAACTGTATTCATTTTCATGAGATAAAACTCAAAGAATTGTTTTGGAACATCCGTTTTTACTATTCCAAGCAGGAAATGGCAAACTTCTTCTATATGATTATCGGTCGTTCCCAGGATTTTAAGAATAAGGTTCTGAACAATTACAGGGGATGCAAGACGGTAAAGGAGCTGGCATCGGCTTGCGGAATTTCTCTCTCCTCTTTTAAAAGGCTTTTCACAGCAGAGTTCAGAGAAACACCAACTGAATGGATGCAGAAACAGTTGCTGGGAGAAATCAAATATAAACTTTCGGTAACAGAACTTCCCTTGGGAACCATTGCCAATGAACTGGATTTTTCATCGTTAGCACATTTTTCCAGATATTGCAAAAGATGCCTGGGATATTCACCCAAAGAGTTGAGAGAACAGATGAAAAGCAAGTTGGAAAATAGTTAAAAGAGAGTTGCAATAAGATATTGATAAATAATAGAGCCGAAAGGGGAATAGGAAAACGGATGAAATACGGTAATTTTGCAGCGTGATTCTAATAGAAAAGAATCGCGCTGTTCTTTTACATATATTACAAGTTTTGTCTGATTTCCACTCTCTACGAGAGAGAGTAAATAAACAAAGACAAATATACATATATTATGATAATATACTATAAATAAAGGCACAATTAACTTATTATAAAATAATATTAAGCAATAACAGGTAATGGAAACAGCAAAAAAACACGCCGGAAATCAAGATTCAAAAGGGAATTAAGATAAGACCGGAGATTACACGACTAAGCAAGAAACGTGTGATTACCCGGGTAATACCCTGTATTTCCGGGTGGACACTATATATCGATCATTTGTACGTCAACAAAACTAAAATATAAATCCTATTCCTATACCAGACACTGGAATTATAGAGATTGTAATCAGCTAACGGAGGAGCAGCCCCTTTCCATACCGCTATAAGACCGGTTTCATGACCTAGACGCAGCATGGAGGAGCTATATAATGCTCCCCAATACGTATTCCCCGGTCTGGCCTCGAAAGTCCGGGACTGCCGTTCGCCCGGCTGGAAGACTCGTTATCCCAATAAGTAAGGTGGGCGGGACTCAACGGTTTGGAATGGCCTTTCTCCTTCCCGTTTATGCCCAATGTCAGATAAGGTCCCGTTTCATAAAAATAGAAAGGCGCTTGTTTGTCCACTCCCTAACTCCGGCAGCTGGAGGAGTTTACGGATAATCTTCCGCATGAAAGTCATCGTTACCACTATCCCCTTTGAACGTACTTGCCCCTTTCTTGATAGAACGGATTTCTCCGAACAAATAAGAATTGGTTTTAATAGTATATTCACCACTCATTCCTACATAACACCCGGCTTTACAAAAGCGACAGGAATTAATGAAATTATGAACAGTTAAACCAACTTCCATGCCAATTGGCAGCAGAGATAATATTCGAATATGTAATGAATTAATTTATAATATCAATAAAAATAAAACAACCTTTATTTTTTATTTTTCATATTCAGACTCACATGATTACTATTCAATCATAATCTGGAATATAAATTTACATTATTATTCGTATGAAATATTCATTAATGGGTATTTCATACGAATAAGATCCCACCAATCCATATAATTGTTGTGCAGAAAACCAGTTAAAAAGGAAGTCTCGATAAATAAAAAATAGATAAATACGGGATGAACGGTCCCCGTAATGTGAGTTCTTTTCTACAACTGTACAGATAAGGAAATTATAAACATATCAATCACTGTTTAAAATAAAATCAGCCACTTGATTATTTACTTTATCCAGTACGGAGCGATCCAACTCTTTCAAATAGATTCGGGTCGTTTTTTCCGATGTATGGCCCAGACACTCTCCGATGACATGAATCGGCGCACCATTTTCCTTGGCGATAGTAGCCCATGAATGGCGCGCAGCATGTAGTCTCAGAGGCGTTTTCAGACCGATGGTGTTGGATATTTTTTTCAAGGAGTAACGGGTCTTATGATATGCGCTTTTATACCCTGCATATGGCTCCTGCCCTTCTGTAAACAGAGGAAATATATATTCACCCGCGATATTTTCATATTTTTCCAGAATACGGTGGATTTCTTCGTTTATTCCGACTCGCATCAGTTGACCGGTCTTGTGTCGCCGATAACAGATTTCACCTGGGATTATATCTATTTTTTTCAGTAATGCAATATCGACAAATGCCATTCCACGGGTATAAAAACTGAACATGAAGATATCCCGGGCAAGAGACATCGGACTTTCGTTTTCCAGTTCCAGCCTGGATATTTTTTTGATCACACTCGCCTCCAGAGAACGTTTGACCGTTTTTTTAGCTTTAATATTGATTTCACAGAATGGGGAAGGTAGTTCCAGTTCCATTTCCCGGCAACCTTTCCGATAAAGAGCCTTGATATTGTGTAGGTAAAAAATAATAGTGTTTTCATGTACTCCCGAAGCAAGTAGTTTTTTGTAATATCCGGTTATTATTCGGGACGATAGTTTTCTGAACGGAAAATCTTTCTTTCCCAAATGTCTCTGCATGGAGCGCAGACTGGAAGTATAGGCATGTGCCGTTCCTTCATGCCCACTTTCATGTAGCTCACGGATTTTCTGAGAAAAGTAGGAATAAAACCCCGTTTCATGTGTCAGTATGCTGTAAACCCTGAATATGTCTTCTATTTCATACTCCCGGGATTTCTTTTCCACGATTGAAACACTCTTTATCAGCACTCTTGAGATAGCCCTGCATTTGCGATTGATATGACGGACTGTATCCAGACAGTTGCCTTCTCCTGCGATGACTTTCCCATCCACGGAATCAAACAAGGATTCTAAAATATTGAAGCCTGTATAAACTACTTTTTTCTTTCGCTTGTGAAGAACCTGTATAACTAACGGAAATTTGCCGGACCGGTTGCCTCTTCCTTTTACCAATACTGTTTTAATTGTTGCCATAAGTTTTTTATTAATTAGATATTTGATGCTTCCCTGTTTTCTGGAAAGGAAGCATAAAATTATATGCACCAAATGGGAAAAGGGGTGAAAAAGTTCAGTGATCAGGCTGAAAAATTGCACGGAAGACGGAAGAGTGGTTCCGGCCCGGGTGGCAAGAAGGCGATACGTCTTGTAAAAATAGGATTTTTTCGATGCGGTAAATATGAAATCGGGGGGATGTTCCAATGAATTTTCGGATAAATTGTGGAGGTTAGCCAGGGCGTGATAGATGGATTTTCCCTGTTGTGCAGGAGCAAAAACGAGTGTGTCAAAACGTAATTTGATGAAAGGACAACTTTTAATCTGAAACTTGACTCCCTAAATCAATGATGAAAAGAGCCATATCATTACTCAAAAACAGAGTTCGATATGGCTCTTTTATAATTGTTAGTTACAATCTGCAACTTTTTAGAGTGGTCATTTCAGTTTTGACACCCTCGTAGATTGATAAAGAAGAATTTCTTTGTCTGGAGGATAATTAACGCCTCACCTTGTCAAATTCGGGTTTTTCTGGGAATCCATATCTGGATATGGAAGATACATTAGATTGTCATTCCATGTCTTGTTTGTATATTCTACAGATTCCTTTACCTTGATCCCTTCAGCAACTTCAATATCCGTATTTTCCGATCTTTCCTTAAAGGTGTCTTTCAGCCTGTTCATGCGGAATTGGTCCGCACGGCGTGTAACAAGGGCTACCCAGTAGCCTGCCACTTCCCAGCCATGTTCCTTATAGGCTGCCTCAGCAAGATCATCTGCAGAAAGTCCGTTCAGTGGTTCCAGTCCGGCACGCTGGCGGACATCATTCAGGCATTTGAAAGCCAAATCATCGGTCTGTCCCGTTCTGGCTTTAGCCTCCGCATACCACAGTAGAACTTCCGAATAACGTATAATCCTGTGACGGTGATCATTGGTCATATTCTGACTGGCTGGCAGTTTATAATCATATGGAGCATTGATATTCACTTTTGAGGCTGGGTTCCAGTTGACGGAGAATATACTGAACATGGGATGATGTTCAGGAACAACGGGGGTACCGTCCTCCTTTAATTTCCACCAATCAACCAAGGTTCCATCTTTCAAACGGATTTTGGGATCATAGGTCGCATCCTTTCTCGGACCTTCAGGGAATTCTTTCCAGAAACGAATTTCCCCCCAAGCGTCTCCCCAGCCCCCCTGCGATTCAAACAGATTGCAGGAGGTCAGCTGAGAATCCTGCGCCCAGTCGGAGATAGGGGAATAATTGATGCCCACCACTGTTTCATTATTGTAATTATTATTCATGGCATAAACATCTTTATAGTCAGGATTCAGTTCGTATTCATAAATACCCTTGGAGACACCAGCAATAACCTCCCTCGCCTTTTCAGCAGCTTTCGTATAGTATTCTGTTTTATTTAGGGGCCACCCGGCCATCGCCATATAAACAGCCGCCAAGGTAGCCTTCACACCTTGGCAGGTGACATAAATATTCACTCCATTCATAAAACGGGGGGCATCCTTGTAACCGGTTGGTAATACGGCTTCGGCCCCGGTCAGATCCTTCACGATTTGCTCATAAACTCCTTCTGCCGGAGTCAAAGGCAGCGTATAATCGTCATTCACATTATCCAGGTTCATCGGAAGGGGGCCAAACAGACGCACCAACGTGAAATAGGCATATCCCCTCCAATATTTCGCCTGTCCCAAAGCGATGTTGATCTCCTCCTCAGAGGTCGGGGTCTTTTCCGCATTGGCTATGATAAAATTTGCAGCCTTGATGATACCATAGTGCATGTTCCAGACGGCAGTCAATCCTTTGTTGTTATTAGCCACGGAAAACCTGTCAATTTCAGCCGCGGCCTGTTTGTTGCTCCCGGGATTGGTTGTTATATCATCTCCCTGCCACTGGGGATATTGCATGTTGGCGTAAATTTGGGACTGGTTTATCTTCTGGTAAAGGGCATACACGCTCATGTTCAGTTCGTCCTGGGTAGAAAAATAGGTTTCAGGAGTCAGTCTCCCCTTGGGGTCCTCTGTCAGAAAGTCACTGCATGAAGTTGTGAACAGTGAAATGCCCAAGGCAAGCCCCAATAACATTCTCGTTTTCATACGCATATTGATATTTTTGGAATTTAAAGTTAAAAATTCATTCTTACGCCAAAGGTGAACGTACGCGGAGTGGGATAAGCCCCCATGTCAATGCCGGCATCCACATCCACGTTGTTATTCGAGAAGGTCGTTCCGGCGGGATCCATACCTTTGTAGCCACTGACTGTAAAGAGATTCTGGCAACTCAATGTCAGACGAATGTCCGCAAATTTGGTGATCTTTTTAGATAAATTATAGGACAGGCTGATATTCTCCAGGCGGAAGAAGTCCGCACTTTCCAGCCATTTGGTAGAAACAGGCTGGTAATTATTCCCACTACCTGTAAGACTCGGATATTTGGCACCGTTCCCCACTTTGTCAAACCCCTGTTCATAAGCCTCTCGCAGGGTAACAAAACGGGAGTCACCGACCATAGAGGCCATCGTAAAACGCACCAGATTCATACGTTTAGCGCCGAAAGAGCCGTTAAAGAACATGTTCAATTCCCAGTTTTTGTAACGAAGGGAGTTATTCCAGCCAAGAGTGAAATCAGGGGTGGCCTTGCCAATGATCTTCCGGTCTGAACCATCGATTACACCACTCTCATCCACGTCAAGATAGACATCGTTTCCTTTCTCGTCCAAGCCGGTCCATTCATATCCCCAGAAAGATCCGATAGCCTCACCGGGTTTGATAATAGTGGCATAATCCACCATACCGGGAGCAGGGCTGGAACCGTAGAAGAAATCGTCTTCTCCACCGGCCAACTTCTCCACCCGGTTTTTAAGATAAGTCCCGTTCAACGTAGTTGTCCAGGAAAAATCATCATTCTGGAAAAGATGTGCTGTCAATTCAATATCTACACCACGATTGCTGATTTCCCCATTGTTCACCCAATATGAAGTTCCACCCTTGTAACCCGGCATTGTCTTTGTCAACAGAGCATTCGTGGTACGTTTGTCAAAATAATCAATACCGATGTTAAGGCGGCGGTTAAACAGGGAAAAGTCAACACCGAGGTCAAACTGGCGGGTATCTTCCCAAGTCAAGTCAGGCGTGGGGATATCATTCGCCCAATAGCCGGTAAAGTTATTTGGGGTCCCAAAATTATAAGAGGTCTGGCTCATTAGCCCCAATGTGGAGTACGGGGTGATCGCTTGGTTACCCACGATACCAAAACTGCCGCGAAGTTTGAGGTCTTCAATCGCTTGGACATCCTTCATGAACTTTTCATTGCTAAGCGTCCAAGCTGCGGCTATAGAAGGGAAATATCCCCATTTTTTGTTACTGAAACGGGATGAACCGTCGGCACGGAAAGTTCCGGTAAGCATATAGCGGTCCTTGTAGTTATACATTACACGTCCCACTCCTGACATTAACGCCCATTTCGTATAGCTGTTACTCGCGTTGCGTGCGGATGCCATATTGACATTCCACCAGCCGACTCCCTCAGTCAACAGATTCGTTCCGTTGATACCCATGGTACGGGTTTCAGAGGATGTGACCTCATAAACAGCAGTAGCAGTTAGGTTATGACCGTTCCAGGAACCTGTATAAGTCAGGTTGTTCGAACTCTGCAACATCAGTCGATAAGTATCGTTATTCCCCATACTACTCTGGGCCTGCACCCTTTTGGAACCAAAACTATAACCTTTAGCGTCATAATAGTCCGCACCATTCGTTGTGGTGAAAGTTAGTCCCTTACAGATGTTGAAACGTAAATCCAGACGCCCGTTGAAAACATCTGCCATAGTCTCGCCCCCCTGGATTTCCAGGATACCGACAGGATTGCTGGCAATGGCATTATAAGAGTCCTTGTTATAGTTGCCGTGAGTATCCATCATTTCCATCGAAGGCGAATAGTTCAACGCAATCCATATAGGATTTCCTTTGCCAGAAGCAAAACCGCCCCCTTTTCGGATACTATGCGCTGCGTTGATATCACCCGTAATGTGCAACCAGTCCGTGAGTTGGGAAGAAATATTAACCTTGGCGGAATATCGTTCGTTTTTAGACTCGATAACCACACCTTCCTGGCTCATGTAATTGGCAGAAATATAAAACTGAGTCTTTTCGCTACCGTTGGATATTGCCAACTTGTAATTTTGTGTAAGTCCGGTACGGAAAATCTCATCCTGCCAGTCAATACCTGCCATGCCGTTCCGGTAAAGTGCTATCTGATCTTCCGAGAACTCAGTTCCCTTCACTTCCCGCAAAGCCTGGGCATATTCATAAGCATTCATTATATCGTATCGCTTATAGAGATTGGAGACACCGACAGAAGCGTCAAACATGATTTCATGTACTCCAGCCTTACCGCTTTTGGTCGTAATCAAAACAACCCCGTTAGAGCCCCTGGAACCGTATATGGCAGTGGAAGATGCATCTTTGAGAACCTGCATCGAACGGATATCTTCAGGATTGATACCATCCAAACCGCTTTCGCGGACAATTCCATCAACCACATACAAAGGATCATTACTTTTACTGATGGAGTTAGCACCCCGAACACGAATCTTCACACTCCCCCCGGGGACACCACTGTTCTCAACGTGGACACCGCTGACACGTCCCTGAAGGGCATCAGCGACCCTGGTGATAGGCTGATCCTTGAACTTTTTGTTATCCAGCACGGCCACGGAACCAGCCATATCCGCTTTTCTTACAGCACCATAGCCAATAACAACCACCTCGTCAAGTACTTCTGCATCTTCTTTCAAAACGATGTTTAACGGTCCTCCTGTCCAAGCAATCTCTTGGGCTTGGTAGCCAATATAAGAAACAACAATTATATCCCCTTTTTTCACATTCTTCAGGGAAAAATCACCATCAAGCCCCGTGATGCTGCCGTTTGTTGTTCCTTTGACAAGTACGGATGCGCCGATAATACTTTCACCATTGGCATCTTTGACAACTCCTTGACAAATATCACTCTGTTGCATAAATTGTCCCTCCAGAGAAGGATAATCAGGGAACGCCTGAACCTGCATCCCACACAAAAATGAAAGCGATAGAATTGCTCTCGCTGTTTTTTGAAGTGTATTCATAAATTATTTAGTTAGGAAATAAAGTTAGATAAGAAACATGTTTAGGTGTTATACCCTTTTCAATACAAACTCCGTATTCTTCCGGATCATATCTCCTTGGTTGACACGCTAAAACCTTGGACAAGAGTACTGCCATCCGTTATATAGTCCTTTTCCAGACGGTTAACTTCTTTGTCGTCAATGTAGGCGATTACTGTTATATGAAGCCGTTTACCTGCCTCTGAGATACTGGAAACAGAGCCGGCGCAGGTCATGAAAAACGCATTTCCACTTGTATGACAAGACATGGTTGCCGTCTTTATTTGGGCAGAGTAGGAATCGCCAATGTATTCACCCTTATCATTGTATAATTTGGCGGGACCACCCTTGTCGGCCCCCCCCGATACTTACATTCACATCAAACGCGCCCGTATCTCCAGACTGTCGAATCACTATCTTATGAACCCCCGTCTGGTATTCGTACCCGTCTCCTGTTTTTTCACTCCCACATCCTATCAATATAATTCCTGTCAAGAATAAGACTATCCCCCAACGAACTGATTTATTTTTTTTGTACATATAACAATTAATAAAAATAATATAATCACAAACCTTATCGTGATTGTAAAGGATACAAATCACATAAAAGCAATAAATTGTATAAAATAAGCCAATACATATTTTCACTTAGTATTATGCATGGAATATTATAATTTGCAAATTAAATGCGCTTTAAAAGAATATCTATTACCATTTTAGCTCTATTATTTATCAATTAAACAAAAGGAATTATGTTATTATAGGCAAGTTCTCAAACTCTATAAATAATAAGTAAATAGAGCACGATTTATGTGTTTAATCATTCCCTCAAATAATAATTGTGTGTACTGAAGTATTTTACAGGTGCGGGGTGCAGCTATA
>OGFC01000236.1_pt1 | contig 58646 bp, 47 predicted proteins | sample 1570841 | NCBI WGS metagenome assembly OGFC01 (sample SAMEA2582137, study PRJEB24529) | metagenome | biome: Human gut stool | place: China | collected 2011 | reverse complement strand
AAAAATTTATGAAAAAGAAGTTAAAAAAATAGTTTTCCTCAATTCATAAATGTACTAAAAGGAGATGAAGGGCTGATGAACTCAGATCTTTTTTCTGGAACAGAGATGATGTTGGATGAGGATAGGATGAAAACAGGAAAAAGAAAAATATTTAGAAGGAGCTTTGGAAGGAATGTATAGAAAGAAAGGAAGAGAATGGACAAAGCATGTAGATTTTATGCTGTTGGACATTTTTTGCGTGCAGCTTGCATTTATCATTTCATATATATGCCGATTCGGGATGAGTAATCCATATACAGATAAGGATTACAGAATCCTTGCAATCGCATTTCTTTTTATTGATTTTTTTGTGGAAATCATATTGGATTCTTTTAAAAATGTTCTGAAAAGAGGATATTTCGACGAACTGATTGCGACGTGTAAGCATGTGATCTTTGTAGAACTGGTAACAGCGGGTTATCTCTTTACGACGCAGATGGGCGGTATCTATTCAAGACTTTCCTATTATATTATGGTTCCAATCTATATTGTGATAGCTTACACGGTCAGAGTGGTCTGGAAAAGAATCCTCAGGGCCAGAGGCTTTAATGCAGCGAAGAAATCACTCATGATCATTGCACCGGAACAGATACTGGCAGAGACACTTCAGAGAGTGTCCCAGACTTGTCCAGGTTATTCCAAAATCGTAGCGGCAGCTTCAGATGCAGACCTGAAGGGTCGAAAGATCTGCGGGATTTCTATCGTAGCGGATAAAGATGAGATTATTGAATTTACCTGCGGGGAATGGGTGGATGAAGTCTTTATCCCTCCGTGTGATGAGAAGACTTATCCGAAAGAGCTTGCGGATGCTTTTATGGAAATGGGAATCACCGTACATACTGGAATTACAGAATTTGATTCTCTGCCGTCAGGGTGCCAGCAGGTTGAGAAGATTGGAAGCTATACAGTGATCAGTACAAGTATGAACTATGCAGATTCCTCCAAGCTGTTTGTGAAAAGGCTGATGGATATCGCAGGGGGACTTGTGGGATGTTTCATTACATTGCTGATCACGATCATAGTTGGTCCGATTATTTATATCAATTCTCCGGGGCCGATCTTCTTTACGCAGGAGAGGATTGGACGGAATGGACGAAAGTTCAAGATGTATAAGTTCCGAAGCATGTATATGGATGCTGAGGAGAGAAAGAAAGAGCTTATGGATCAGAATAAGATCAGTGACGGGCTGATGTTCAAGATGGACTTTGATCCTAGAATCATTGGGAATAAGGTGTTGCCAGATGGAACACGTAAGACGGGGATTGGGCAGTTTATCAGGAAGACGAGCCTGGATGAGTTTCCGCAGTTTATCAATATCCTGAAGGGGGATATGAGTCTGGTTGGAACCAGGCCTCCGACAGTAGATGAGTGGGAACAGTATAAGCCACATCACAGAGCCAGGATGGCATTTCGGCCGGGACTGACCGGGTTGTGGCAGGTTAGTGGGAGAAGTAACATTACGGACTTTGAAGAAGTGGTGAAGTTGGATACGGAGTATATCGGGGAGTGGAGTTTGAGGTTGGATGTGAAGATACTTTGGAAGACGGTTTGGAGCGTGTTCAAGGATGATGGGGCGCTGTGAGAAAGTATACATGTGATAAATATAATAAGAAAAAAGGCATTTGCCTGTCAGACGAGGATAAGAAAAATATGATGAATGAGCAATACAAAAAAATGAAGAACCTGTTTTTAAGACAAAGCTACATAGATGCATGGGAAGATTATCAGAGATCCATTCGAAAAAAAAGTTTTGCTCAATGGGATTATATTGTCCTGACCGCATCAAATGAGGAACAGGCAAAGGCTTTTCAAAGTCAGATTTCTTATAGACAGGAGAAACATGTGCTTCCTTGCAGAACGAAATATCTGATTTTGCCGGATCCTGATGGCAAAAGAGTGGGTTCTGGAGGAGCTACTCTTCAGGTATTACGCAAACTTTCAGAAATGAAAGATATTAATGGTGATTTCAGAGGTAAAAGAATTCTGGTGATTCATTCTGGTGGTGACAGTAAGCGTGTACCTCAGTACTCCGTATGTGGAAAACTTTTTTCACCGGTACCGCGTGAATTACCAGATGGAAGAGCATCTACGTTGTTTGATGAATTTTTGGTTGGAATGGCAGGAGTACCGTCACGTTTTAGAGAAGGAATGCTTGTACTTTCAGGAGATGTTCTTCTTCTGTTTAATCCATTACAAATTGATGCTCAATTTAAAGGGGCTGCTGCGATTTCTATGAAATCATCGGCAGAAACAGGTAAAGATCATGGCGTATTTCTGAATAACGGGAATGATTATGTAAAGAAATTTCTTCATAAGCAACCGGTAGAGGTATTGGAAAAACTGGGAGCAATAAACAATCATGGAAATGTCGATCTGGATACAGGCGCTGTTCTGTTTGATGTGGAATTAATGAACGCCTTGTTATCACTGATACAGACTAACGGACAGACAGATGAGAAAAAATATTCACGTTTTGTAAGTGAAAAATCTCGAATTAGCTTATATGGAGATTTTCTGTATCCGTTGGCAGAAGATGCTACATTGGAACAGTACTATCTGGAACAGCCGGAAGGATCATTCTGTGAAGAATTAAAAGTATGCCGAACAGAAATCTGGAGTACTCTTCATAGATTTGGTATGAAACTTATCTGCTTGTCTCCAGCTGAATTTATTCATTTCGGAACAACCTGGGAATTATTAAGTTTACTGACAGATGAAATTACAGATTATGAATATCTGGACTGGAAATCACAAGTATTTACCAATTATTCGGTGAATCAGAAAGTAAAAGCTGCTGTCCACAATTCACTTCTTGAGCAGAGTGTACAACTGTCAGATTATTGTTATGTGGAGAATAGTTGGCTGAGGGGAAAAACAGTTCTGGAAAAAGATAGTATAGTTTCGCAATTGGAACTAAAAGATGTAAGAGTTCCGTCAATGGTGCTTCATGGAGTAGTTCTGCAGTCAGCAGAGCAAAATCGGATAAATAGGTATGTGGTGCGAGCTTATGGAATAAAGGACAATCCTAAGAAAACACTGGAAGAAAATGGAAACTTTCTGGCTGGAGATTTACATAAGTTTTTGAAAGAGAATGAACTGAGTATAGACGATATCTGGAAGACAGATGATCATTCTCTATGGAAGGCGGAATTATATCCTGAATCAGACAGTCAGCAGGAAGCGGTTTTCTGGGCATTACTTCTGTATGATATGAGCCAGGGAAATGCAGATGCTGAAAATGTAGAAAAATGGAAAAAGAAAAGAAAATATTCATTGGAACAATCGTTTAGAATGGCTGATGCATCAATGCTGGTTCCATGGAGCGAGAAATTGGAAAACAGAATTCTTATAGAGCGTTTTTTGGAGAAACTGCAAGGGGGAGAGCATTATATAAATGTGTTAAAGACGTTTGGCTCATCTGAAATTGATGAGAAACAGTTTGAGATATTGATGAAAATGGCTGAAAAAGAACTCCCTTTTTCAGAGAAAATACGTGTTTTCTATGATATATCCCGATCTATGAAATTTATGAAAAAAACATTTCATGGCATTAGTTACGATCAGATAGAACAGATTTGTTTCGATGCGATTCAACAGGAAATCTTTAAGGCTAGCAATGTGAACAGGGTACAGCAGTACAAAATTGTGCAAGATGATGTGAAAGTATCGCTTCCGGTAAGAGTTAACTGGGGTGGTGGCTGGACTGATACTCCACCATATTGTAATGAAAATGGCGGGGTTGTGTTGAATGCAGCAATTTTGCTGAATGGACAGAAACCCATAGAAGTAGAAATAAAAAGAATTCCAGAAAAACATATAGAATTTGCAAGTCTTGATCTGAATGCACATGGAGTGGTAACGACAGTTGCCGAAATCCAGGATTGCCATAATCCATACGACTCATTTGCGCTTCATAAAGCGGCATTGATTGCGTGTGGTGTGATTCCATTGAAGGAAGATGTTAGTCTGGAGAAGATTCTTGACGGTCTCGGTGGGGGCTTCTATATGTCGACCAGAGTAAAAGGGGTACCGAAAGGTTCGGGACTTGGTACAAGTAGTATTCTTTCCGGAGCCTGTGTCCGTGCACTGGGAGAATTTCTTGGAACAGGATGGAAAGACTGGGATGTATATGAACTGGTACTGAATCTAGAACAGATTATGAGTACAGGCGGCGGCTGGCAGGATCAGGTAGGCGGTCTGACGGGTGGAGCGAAATTTATCACTTCCCGCCCGGGTATGAAACAGAAACTTCGGGTTGAATATTTGAATTTGGATGAAGATACAAAAAAAGAGTTACAGGAACGCTTTGCGTTGATTTATACAGGACAGAGGCGCCTTGCAAGAAATTTACTGCGCGATGTGGTAGGAAATTATATCGGCGGCAGGAAAGAATCTCAGGAAGCATTGAAAGAGATGAAACATCTGGCTGTTATGATGCGCTATGAACTTGAACAGGGAAATGTGGATATGTTTGCAGATCTTTTGAACAGACATTGGGAGATATCTAAACAACTTGATGAAGGATCAACAAATACTTGTATTGAACATATTTTTTCAAGCTGTGAGGACTTGATTGACGGAAAGTTTATTGCGGGTGCTGGTGGCGGAGGATTTCTACAGGTAATTCTGAAGAGAGGTGTTACAAAAGAGAGACTGAGGGAAAGACTTTTGGATGTGTACCAGGATTCAGGAGTGGATGTTTGGAATGTGGAGTTTGTTTGGGAAAAATAGAGTTAATAAAGTGAGTGAACCTGCGAATGTCTGGGCCTAATTCTCCGGAAAAATAGAATGGTTGAGAGTGGGGTAGAAAAATCAGGATTCTGGGTAAAAAGTGAGTTTTACACTACATACTCATACATAAAAAGGTTGTTTATTGTAGATATGCGTATACCTCTAATACAGCGGAAATGTTCGATGAGAGCGTAGTGAAAAGCTCACTTGGAAGAAAATGCCGTCAGAATATATAAATTACAAGCAAAATTAACATCGAAATTATACAATATGGACAATAAAACTGGTTGCCGCACCTGACAATGTCTACCTCAAACTTTCAGTGGCAGCATGATGGTCTACGGTGGCGTATAAAACTCATGCAAAATACCCCTATTACGAGCCTGTTTTATTGCAGAGCAAGGGACGGACATGATACCTTCATTTTTCCGAAGAATTAGAGGTGGAGGTTGAAAGTGTTGAAAAGCCCAAAATCTATTTTTCTGGAAAAGTTTATTGCAGAGGAAAGACGGACATGATAACTGCATTTTTCTGGAGAATTAGATGTAGTGAGGGGTAGATGATTGTTTATGTTGCAACAAAGATTGGATATGAACTTGTACAGTTTTAACAAAGTGAGTTGGTTTACGGGTTATGACAATAAGGGTCAGCACTTTGAAAAATGGAGAAGTGCGACTGCGAGTTATGACAATAAGACACAGCACTTTGTCGGTGAGCTGGTATCAAGGTGTCTACCATAAAGTTTCAGTTGAGGAAAAATGAGAGTGTAGTCCGTGACAGGTCTACATAAAAGATTCAGTGGTGGTCGGAAAAATAGATGGTCACTGTGGGAAAAATGATAACTATAGTGTGATAAACACACTGTTTGGTATAGATAAAGCCCACCGGCGTACTGCATCGGCGGTTAGATATAAAAAATTGTGAGAGGAATATAGCGGAATGCAAAATAAGAAAAATCTCTTGATCTATGCTCATTACTATATTCCAGATACTGCGTCAACGGGGCAGATCCTCCGTGAACTGGCGGAGGGTATGCTGGATAAATTCAACATCACGGTCATTTGTGTGGTGCCGAGTTACTTGGGAACTATTGAAGATAAATACAAGACGCAGAAATATTACGAAGAAGAAATCAACGGCGTAAAAGTTTTAAGGATAAGAGTGCCGGAGTTCAGTAAGACCAATAAGAAGAGCCGTGTGAAGAACATTGTTTCCTATTTCTTTGGGGCAATGGGGGCAACCTTCAAGGTTGGAAAGCTGGACTATGTGTTCTCCATCTCTCAGCCTCCGATCCTCGGCGGCCTGTTGGGCGTTTGGGGTAAATGGGTGAAACACGCCAAGTACATCTACAATATTCAGGACTTTAACCCGGAGCAGGTGTTGGCTGTTGGCTACACCAAGAGCAAACTTATCACAGATGCCATGATGTGGTTCGACAAGTTCAGCTGCAAACGCAGTGACCTTGTAATTACAGTCGGTCGTGATCTGGTGGAAACGGTTGAGAATCGCTTCAAGGGTAAGAAAGTCCCGAAAACGGTTATGATCAACAACTGGATCGATGAAAACGAGATTTATCCATTGGATGAGAGTAATGAAAAGGTTTTGGCCTTCAAGAAGAAACACGGTCTGGATGGAAAGTTCGTCATTATGTATTCCGGTAATATCGGTCTGTACTACGACCTTGAGAATTTGATTAAGGTTGTGGAGAAAATCAAACCGGGTACTAAGACTGCCGATGGCCGAGAGGTTGTATTTGCTTTTGTTGGTGCTGGTTCTGTGCTGGACAAGTTGGTGCTCTATGTAAAGCAGCATCACATGGATAATGTGACTTTCATTCCGTACCAAGATAAGGCTGACCTGATTTATAGTTTGAATGCCGGTGATGTTCACTGGTGTGTGAACGCGAAAGGCATCAAAGGAGTAAGTTGCCCATCGAAAGCATACGGCATAATGGCCGCTTCGAAGCCAATTTTAGGGGTCTTGGAGTCAGGTTCAGAGGTTCGCTGCCTGATTGAAGATACACATGGCGGTCTCTGCTGTGAGCCGGGTGAGTATGATAAGGTCGAGAAAAACATTCGATGGTTCATTGAAAATGCTGAAAATAGTGAGCTGAAGGCGATGGGAGCCAGAGGCCGTGAAAATCTGGAAAAGAATCTGACCAGAAATGTGTCAGTGAAAAAATACGCAGAAGAAATTCTGAAACTGTAAAGGAGGCGAGAGGTATGAACAGTAACTGGTTTAAGCTGGTTATGAAGATGACAAAAGTTGAATATGGAAAGAACCTCTTGCTGAAGGGTGTGCCGATTATCTTCAACAAAGGTGGTGCCAAGCTGAAGATTGGTGAGAATGTCACGATTAAGAGCAGTTTCCTTAGTAATCTGGTTGGTCTTTACAGCCGGACGATCATTGTCACGCGCGCTCCAGGAGCAGAGATTGAAATCGGCAATAACGTAGGGATAAGTGGAGCAACAATTTACGCCCGGAAGAAAATCACGATTGGTGAGAACACCTGCATCGGTGGAAACTGCAAGATTCTGGACAATGACTTTCACCCAATCGAGGCAGAGGCGAGAAACAAACTCCTGCGAGATGAAAACGGTGGTGACAGTGATCTGGTGCCAAGCCGAGAGATTAAGATTGGCAAGAGCTGCTTCATTGGGTGCAATAGCATAATCCTGAAAGGCACAGTGTTGGGGGATGGCTGCGTTGTCGGTGCCGGTACTGTGGTTGCTGGAAAGTTTGAGGATAACTGTGTGATCGCTGGAAATCCGGCGAGGGTTATTAAGAGGTTGTAATAGATGAGAAAAGAATTCCGATTTGAGGATAATTCATTCGATGTAATAAGAATTTTATCAGCACTTTTCATTGTTCTTGGCCATATTGTGACGCACTTGAAAGCGCCTGTAGCTGCACCTGTTTTATATGTGCAGCAACGCTGGGTAGGGTTGATATGTCTATTCGTGATTAGTGGGTATGTAATTCCAGCGTCATGGGAGAGAAGTAAAAGCAAACAAGAATATCTGAAGAAAAGAATAATACGCATATATCCGGCTTTATGGGGTGCAACATTCTTTTCACTGATAGCAATTGTGATATTTGGAATGGCATATAGTCATTTAAAAGTTCATGGAATAGATATTATGGCTTGGCTTTTGGGGCAATTGACATTTTTTCAGTTTTATACTCCATCAGCAATTGAAGCATATGGCGTGGGAAACCCGAATGGATCACTATGGACAATCTCCATGGAAATTCAAATTTATATTTTGATAATGCTTCTTTACGGATGGCTGAAAAAGCGCAGCAAAAAAGAATGGCTGATTTTAATGGGGGGGGTATCGCATGCAATGTGATTTTTGCTTGGTTAAGGCCATACCTTCCCTCAATGGTATTCAAACTGCTTAACGTGACTTTTATTCCATATTTATATATTTATCTAATTGGAATGTTTGTATATACATTTCGGCAGGAATTGATTCCGAAGTTGAATGGGTTATTTTGGCCGTTGTTAATGACATATATTGCTTGGAGTTTTGCAAACGGTATGTTCTTTAAATTTAATACCGGTCACTATGTAAATATAGTTTCGGGAGTGCTTATTTGCTTGCTTACATTAAGTGGTGGCTATTATTTTGGTAAGCATAGGTTCAAATATGATTTCTCGTATAGTATTTATCTCTATCACATGATTGTTATAAATGTTCTGACGATTGTTGGAATAAATGAAAACGTTCAAAGCCTTGTTTTTACATATATATTTACGATGCTGTTTTCTTGTTTATCGGTTTTTGTGATTGAGAAAAAGGGAACGAAACTTTGTAAGGCAATATTTAGAATTTAGAAATGCGAAAGGAAACCACATAGATGAAAAGGAAAATAACGATTATTATCTGTTGCTATAACGGTGCAAATAGAATTGGAAAAGTACTTGAGTATATATACAATCAAAAAGAGCTTGAAATATATGTATATGAAATTATAGTTGTAGATAATCATTCAACAGATAATATAAAAGATGTGGTTTATAGCTATGAAGAGAAAAATGATTCGGCCGTTCCGCTCCGGTATGTATATGAAGACAAACCGGGCTTGAGTAATGCGCGAAAAAAAGGGGTAGATTCGTGCAAAACTGAATGGATTGCATTTCTGGATGATGATAACCTAATTATGCAGGGATGGATAAACAATGTGTGTCGATACATAGAGGTTAATCAGAATGTTGGCGTGCTTAATGGCGCAGTTGTACCTTATGTCCCATTTGAAATGAATAAGGAAGAAGAATTAAGGCTTAAAGCATCATTGAAGGTTCTGGCATGTACACATTATGATATTGAAGAAGTGAAAAATAAACCTAAAACGCCTTTTAGAAATCCAATAGGTGCTGGTATGGTGATACGTACAGAACCTTTGAAAGAGCTTAGTGAAAATGGATGGCTTAATTCAAGTGGAAGAACAAAAGATAAACTGACAAGCGGCGAAGATGGAGAAATGGCTTTTTTTGTAAAGAATAAAGGTTTTGATTTTGGCTTTTGTCCTGATGCAATTCTTTATCATGAAATGAATAAAGGACGTTTACAGGACGAATACCTTGAAAAAATGTGGTATGAAATTGGTAGAGGCGTTGCTGTAGTCGCAAAAGAGCAAAAAACTAAAAAACTAAAACTGATAGCGTATCAAGCTCTGCTGCGCTTCCGCTGGATTGGCTATGCCGTTGAAAATCCATATAAGGGAAAATATTATAAAAAGTATATAGAGGGATTTAGTCATGAATTTTAAATACACTTTTTCAGTGATTACTGTGTGTTATAACGCTGGCGATTGCATAACAAAGACAATTAACTCAATTAAAAAACAAGATTGCAGGGATTTTGAATATATAGTTGTCGATGGACTATCTAAGGATGATACAGTAGCAAAAATTAAAAGTGAAGAACATAGTTTTAATGCCAGAATAAAAGTGGTGTCGGAGAAAGATGACGGCTTATATGACGCCATGAACAAAGGAATAGCCATCGCAGAAGGAGAATACTTGATTTTCATTAATGCAGATGATGAACTGTGTCCTGATATTTTATCAAAGGTAAAAAGGGTTATTAATAGTCAGAATGAAAGACCTGACATTGTCTATGGTGATTCTATCAATGTTTATTATGATGGAGATCAGCAAGTAACAAAAGTACGACACTCATACCCTCAAATAACTTGCAAAACATTGAGAAAAGGAATGGGTGTTGTTCATCAGAGCATCTTTACAAGAAAGACACTTTTTGAACAAATTGGTGGATTTAATATTGAGTATTCAATCGGAGCGGACTGGGACTTTTTAATAAGAGGAGTGAAAAATGAGGCCAAAATGCTATACATACCGATTCCGGTATGTGTGTTCCCAACGGATGGAGTATCCGCGGGGGTTCACAATAAGCAACGACATAGGATACGAAAGAAAAACCAATTATATAAGTTCTTTGATTGGTATTTTGTAAAAGATGTATTTAATATGGCAACTATGATCCAAATTTTCATAGGAAAGGACAACTTTAAAAGATTAAGATACAAAGTAAACAAAATAAGAGGAGAATTAAAGTGATTTTATTGGCTAATTATGCAGATAAAACATTTGCCAATGCGCAGAAATATAACAGCTATACAGCGAAAAAGTTTGGCAAAGTTGATGAGGTTATTGAATATGGACCGGAAAAAATTGATTCAAAATTTATAGATAAGAATAAGGCGTGGTTTGTCGTTGGAAATTCACAAATAGGAAAATATGGATTATGGCGACCGCTAATTCTTGAGGATGCATATTCAAAAATTCAAGAGGATGATTATTTGATTTATGCTGATTCAGGTACATATTTTATAAATGATATCCACTATTTAACCAATTTTATGAAAGAACGTCATCTTAATGTTTTGGTATTTAGTATTCCGTTTGTTGAGAAAGATTGGACAAAAAGAGATGTTTTTATACAGTTGGATGCAGATCAGGAGGACATTATCTATAGCAATCAACGTATGTCTACGTGTTTTGTTGTCCGTAAGTCAAAAGAAGGAACAGAGTTGATTGAACAGTACAAGAAAATAGCCGTAGAACATCCAGAACTTTTTACAGATCAAGAGAATGTAATGGGCAAGGAGAACTATTTTGGATTTATTCAAAATCGTCATAACCAATCAGTGCTAAGTGTGCTGACCAAGAAAATGGGGATTGATGCATATCGCGATCCAACGGAATACGGAGTACATCCAAAACTGTATGCTTTCTATGATTTGCCTAGATCTGCGGTTACAACATCTTCATATGAGGATTCTGAATATCCCCAGATTCTTGTGCAACATAGAAGAGGAAATGTAACACAATTTGTTAAGGTCTATGGTTATATCAGATCCAAATGTCCCTATTTCATTAGTGGCGCTATTATAAAAGTAGCAACAATTCGACAGTGCATAAAGAGGGGGAAAGAATTACGTCATGTGTGAGAACAAAACTCGAAGCAAAGTTTTATATATAATAATTGCCTCGGTATTGTTTTTGAATTTTTCATTTTGGCTCACTTCTGAAATGAATACTATGATACGGTATTTTCTGATTCTTGGAATTAATGGTATAGTGCTACTCTTTAGAAGAAGATTTGTTTTGTCGAAGAATCTATTAAAATCTTTTTTAATGATTATTGGAATTCAAATGGTTTCCGCTGTTTTTACTGGGACATATATGGGGGTTACGACTGGACTTTATATATCAACAATTAGTGCTTTTCTTTTTGTAGTAGCTGTTGATTATGATGAATTCCAAGAAGTATTTAGATATTTCGTGATTGTTGAATGCATATGTTCACTTGTAGTATTTTTTGCTTATTTAGTTGCGCCAAGCATTTTTGATGTTTTTTCAACGATTACGACTTGGAGACAAGGACGCATCTTTTTTAAGAATGTATATATATCTGTTCTTCCAGTGTCGATGGGTAGCTATTATCGAAATTTTGGAATATTTGTAGAACCGGGTATTCACGCGACCATTATTTCTTTTGCGTTTATCCAAGAATTGTTTCACAGAAAAACTAATATAAAAGTGGTAATTCTTTATATCATGACTGTAATTACTACAATTAGTACAAGTGGCGTCATTTCAATTGTAATGATAATGATTGTGTACATGTTGAGCACACCGCAATCAGAGACAAGTTCTAAGCTGAAAAATCGAATACTTGTGGCATTCTTATTCGGAGTTATTATTTTCTTTTTTCTGTATCAAAGCGGATATATCACAACATATATATTTGATAAATTGTCTGTTACAGATACTATCTCAGGACATGAGAGACGAAAAGGGTATGAGATTGTTCTAACAGAATTTTTAAATCATCCAGTCTTAGGAATGGGTTTGAAAAAGGCAATTGGAACATACTATGTTGAACAAAACGCAACAATGACTGCAACTATTCTTAATTGGTTTGGAGTCTATGGTTCGATATATGGACTTCTATGCTGTGGTGGATTGTGGCGGTATGAAATGCGAAATATTCGTACATCTATGACATTGAAATTTCTGATGGTAGCTGTATTATTTGTGATTACATTTAGCCAAGACTTTTCAAGAGAATTTATTATATTTGTCATGGTTTTCTATGGATATAGTGGAATTAAAAGAGAGAGTATAGAGGAGAATTATGAATGAAATGCTAAAAACATATCTTGCAGATATAGATATGATTACTATATTGGACGATATAAGTATTAAATACGGTCACGCTACAGCGTGGGGGTATCTGAAATCTATCATTGCAAAAATAATATATAAGCGTATTAGTATTGAGGTGAATAATCCGAAACAGGATATTGTTTTTTTTAAGTCTGAAAGTTCGCATAGACCGGATCATAATCAATCCTTTTTTAGTGTATACGAAACTGCCGGAAATAATGTCGGTTTAATAACAGCAACTACAAAGAAATCATTTTCAATTATACGTAGTATTAAGAAAATCGGTTTTGTGCTAAAGTATGCAAAGAGCGTTTTAAATAAGAAAAGTCTCTGTAACAATTTGGCTAGAATAAATGCACTATTGATTATAGATGATTTTTGCAATGCAATTAATGATATTGATTTTACTAAGGCTAAATTAGGTGTGGTATATTATGATGTTTCAAAATATGATTTTATGTTTGTGCAGTTATTAAAAAAAAGAGGCATAAAGACAGCTACATTGCAACATGCAGCATTTGTTGCTCCAAGAAAAGTGACATCCGCTAATTTTGAATTTGAGGGTGTAGAACTATGTAACAGTACTTCGGATTATTTTCTGGCATGGAATCCTTTTACAAAAGAAGAAGCAATAAAAAGTGGCATGAGCGAAAGTAAAATCAAAGTATTAGGAATACCTAAATATATCAATACAACTGTAGATGATGTACGACATAAAAAGACATCTTGTTTTGGGGTTGTGTTAAATGCGAAGAGTTTTGATAGTTTGAACAGAAGACTTATACAGTACGCTGATTTCGTTGCAAATAAGACCGGATATAGTTATTACTTAAAATATCATCCGCAGTTTCAAGAATTTATTTATGATAGTCTACCTAAAAGTGGAAAGTGTATTGGGCATCTTGAATTGTCAAAGTCGGTTTCGGATTATGTAAGAATGGTTGATTTCACATTGATAAGCAATTCGACAGTTTTTATAGAATTGATCTACATGGGACACGCAGTTTTCAGATTACAAGCGGGAGATGCGGACAAATTTAGAACTGTTCCATATAATGCATTCGCTAATGAAGAAGAACTTGATGAGCTTTTAAATGGGAAGATAGCAGAGTCAAGCAATCAACTTTTTTCGTATATGTGTTTTACTAGAAATCCAAAGGCTAATTATAAGAATTTTTTTTTGAATGTAGGAGGAAATGAATAAGATGAAAACAGTTGCAATTGTTCCTATGAAACTTAATAATCGACGCTTGCCTCAGAAGAATACTAAGAGCTTTACGAATGGTAAGCCGCTTTGCCATTATATCTTGTCCACTCTTTTGAAAGTTGAGGGTGTGGATGAGGTTTACGTTTACTGCAGTAATCCGGATATTCAGGAATTTATCCCTGAAGGAGTAAAGTACCTTCGGCGTTCGACTAGCTTGGATCAGGATACTACAAAAATGAATGAAGTTCTGCACTGCTTTGCAAACGAAGTACCGGCAGATATTTATGTGATGACACATACGACAGCTCCGTTCATTAAGAAAGAGTCTATCGAAAAGGGCTTAATGGCGGTTAAGAGTGGAGAATATGATTCTTCGTTTGCAGCAAAGAAGTTGCAGGATTTTTTGTGGAAAGATGGAAAGCCGTTTAACTATGAGCTGAATAATATTCCGCGTACACAGGACTTGCCGGCACTTTATGAAGAAACTAGTGGTTTCTATATTTATAGAAACCATGTTATGGCAGATCTTAATCGTCGAATTGGCGATAAACCGTTTATCGTTGAGGTAGGCGAAATTGAAAGTGTTGATATCGATGAGGCAGAGGATTTTATGATTGCTGATGCAATCTATAATTATCAGCTTCAGCAAAAGTAAAATCAATTTTATGGAGAAAGTATGATGAGTAAAATACAGGTACTGGACTGCACACTTAGAGATGGTGGTTATTGTAATAATTGTAGATTTGGCTTTGATAATGAGAAAAAGATTGTTCACGGACTTGTGGAAGCCAACATCGATATTATTGAATGTGGCTTCCTCATGAATACTGTGGAATATGATAAAGATGTCACAAAATTTACTTCTCTCGATGAGGTTGCAAAAATTATCCCACAAAAAAAAGAGGGCAAAACCTTTGTAATGCTTACGGACTATGGTAAGTATCGTCCTGAAGATTTGCCAGAGTATGATGGAACTTCTGTAGATGGTTTGCGTGTAGCTTTTCATAAAAAAGATCGTGTAGCTGCATTAGAAGAATGTAAAGCCATCAAAAGCAAAGGCTATAGGGTCTTTGTTCAGGCAATGGTTTCGCTGAGCTATACGGATGAAGAATTCCTTGATTTGATTCGTCGCGTGAATGAATTAGAGCCTTATGCGTTTTATATCGTGGACAGTTTTGGCATGATGAAGCGTAAAGACTTGACCAGGCTCTTTTATTTGGTTGAGCATAATCTGAACGAGAATATTAAAATCGGTTTCCATTCGCACAACAATATGCAGTTGGCTTACTCGAATGCTCAGAGTCTGGTCGATTTGCATTCGGATAGAGAGCTGATTATTGACGCTTCTGTCTATGGAATGGGCCGTGGTGCTGGAAATTTGAATACAGAGTTGTTTGTACAGTACCTGAATGATAATGCTGACGGTAATTATGATATCAAACCGTTGCTATCTATTATCGATGAAATTTTAAATGAATTCTATCAGCGTAACTACTGGGGCTATTCGTTACCGAATTATTTGTCTGCATCGCATAACGCACATCCGAATTATGCAGGATATTTGGACGATAAAAAGACTCTGACTGTCGAAAATATGAATGAGATTTTTGACATGATGGATGAGGATAAAAAAGTATCCTATGATAAGGACTATATCGAAGAACTCTATCTGAGATATATGGCAACGGGAAAGTCGCAGGAAGAACATAAGACTGAATTAATTGAGAATTTGAGCGGGAAAACAGTATTGTTGATTGCTCCCGGAAAAAGTTCGATAGAGGAAAAGGATGCGATTGCATCTTTCGTAAATGAAGATGTCGTGACGGTAAGTGTTAATTATAACTACCCTCTTGTGAACACGGACTATATTTTCCTGAGCAATTTAAGACGCTTTAGAGACTTAGATGCGTCAAACAGAGGAAAGTGCATTGTTACATCAAACATTCCGGCAGACAATGTTTATCTCCAGACAAAATATCGAGATCTTCTTTGCGACATTGAGGCAGTAAAAGATAATGCCGGTTTGATGGCGATTAAATTCTTTGCACAAATGGGCGTAAAGAAGATTTATCTGGCAGGGTTTGATGGATATTCTCATGACGAAAAAGAAAACTATGGGGAATCCACAATGGCATTTGTTACAAGAACAGCAGTTCTCGATGCAATGAACCAGGGAATGACAGAGATGCTGAAAAAGTATAGCGCACTTGTAGAATTGAACTTTTTAACCAAACCACATTATGTGAAAATTTAAGGAGGCAATGGATGATGAAAGTACTTTCTTTTGGCGAGATTCTTTTAAGATTAGCTTCGCCTGGATATACAAAATTATTTCAAAAAGACAGCTTGGATGCTACTTTTTGTGGCGGAGAAGCGAATGTTGCAGTGTCACTGGCTAACTTTGGCGTATCGTCGGAGTTTTTGACGGTTGTTCCTGATAATGATGTCGGACGTGCATCACTGAATGCTCTGAGGTATTTTGGCGTTGACACGAGCAAGACTTTTTTCAAGAATGGCCGAATGGGACTTTATTATCTTGAAAAGGGAGCTTCGCAGCGTCCATCTAAGGTAATCTATGATCGAGCATTTTCATCGATTGCTTTGGCTGAGCCAACAGATTTTGATTGGGATGCGTTGTTTGATGGCGTGAACTGGTTCCACTGGACAGGTATTAATCCGGCTCTGTCTGACAATATGGTGCGAATCTGTGAACAGGCCTGCAAAAAAGCAAAGGAAAAGGGAATCACGATTTCCTGTGATCTAAACTTCAGAAAAAATCTTTGGAGTTCCGAAAAAGCTCAAAAGGTTATGAGTAACCTTGTTCAGTATGTTGATGTTTGTATTGCAAATGAAGAGGATGCAGACAAGGTCCTTGGAATCAAGGCACTGAATAACAATGTCGAATCTGGAAAGTTGAATAAGAGTGGCTATGAGTATGTAGCCAAGGAGATTTGTGAACGATTCGGCTGCAAGAAGGTGGCTATTACATTGAGAGAGAGCATCAATGCGAGCCGCAATGGATGGAGCGGAATGATATACGATGCAGCAGGCTTAGCAAATTATTCCACACATTATGATATTGATATTGTGGATCGAGTGGGTGGCGGTGATAGCTTTACTGGTGCAATGATTTACAGTTTGATTATCGGTAAAGATGATAAGGACACCATTGAATTTGCAGTTGCTGCGAGTTGCTTAAAGCAAACACTAGAAGGGGATTTTAATCGCGTGACGGTGTCAGATATAGAAAACTTGATAAAAAATGGAGGGAATGGACGAGTTTTAAGATGAGCGACAATAAAAAGGTTATTAAGGCCGGAATTGGATACACTGTTGGAAACTATCTGTTGAAAGGGCTTTCATTTATAACTATTCCTATTTTCACTAGGATAATGAGTACTAGTGATTATGGATTGTATAACACATATCTTTCTTACGAAGCACTTCTTTTTGTAATCGTTGGTTTTTCGTTTCATGCGAGTCTAAAGAATGCAAAATATAAGTATAATGAAAGGTTTGGCTCTTATGTTTCTGCCATTGTATTAATTCAACTAATTAGTCTTCTTTGTTGGATTATTGTGGTAAATCTATTTTATCCATTTTTGAATGATTACACAGATTATCCGCGTGTGTTGATTGATTTGCTACTAATTTACTGCTTTGCCACTTCCGTAATTCAGGTTTATAATGCGTATCTAGGTTTAAAATATGAGTATTCGTCGTTTTTGAAAATTTCTGGGTTCAATGCGATTCTGAATATTGGGATTTCTATTTTCCTTATTATGAGCCATGTAGTTGAGGCATATATTGGAAGAATTATAGGCACAGTAGTTCCAGCAGTGCTTATTTCCGTTTATATTATTACAAAATTGTGGAAAAAAGCAGCTCCACAAATTAATAAAGAATTTTCTAGCTTTGCTTTTTCATATAGCCTTCCAATTATTCCACATGGGTTATCACAAGTTGTTCTTTCACAATTTGATAGAATAATGATTAAATCTCTTGTTGGCAATGCGCAAGCTGGAATATATAGCTTTGCATATAATATATATTCAATTATTTTCGTGACGACGAGTTCAACAGATCAAGTATGGGGACCGTGGTTTTATGAAAAAATGAACGAGGGAGATGAAAAGGATATTTCCGAAAAAGCACATTATTATACTTGGCTAATTGCGGTGATTGTTTCTTTTGTTATTCTTGCTGCCCCAGAAATTGTAGTTATTTTAGGTTCCACTGCCTACAAAGAAGCAAGCTATACTGTAGTTCCGATTGTTGCAAGTGGCTTCTTTGCGTTTTTATATACGTTACCTGTTCAAATAGAATACTACTATTCAAAAACAAAATTGATCGCATTGGCTACGTCTTGCGCAGCTGTTGTTAATATCATATTGAATTATTTTTGCATTAATAGATTTGGATATGTTGCAGCTGCGTACACAACATTAGTTACATATGTGTTGTATTTTATATTTCATCTCGTAATTTCCTACAAGATAATGAAACATATGGTGTTTTCACTAAAATCTATTATAGGAAGTTCTCTGTTTGTTCTCTTAGTCTCAAGTACAGCTTTGCTTTTTTTGTCAAACGCTGGTGTTCGTTGGATACTAATCGTAGCTTTGGCAATAGGAGCAATTATATATATAAATCGAAAATTTGGAATTCGTAAGATACTGTATATACTAAAGAAAAAATATCGAGGTAATTAGAAGACAGAGTTGAAATATAAAGTTCTAGATATTCATATCCGATTACTTATATAATTAATGGAGAATGTCGGGGTCTGACCCCAATGTTGGGAACTTAGCGTCAACTTAAGGACTTTAAATCGATTTACTTGTTCTTTGAAAATCAAATAGTAAAAATATACAATTTCGAGCGCAAAATATCAGCACTATGTCTACTTGACAAATTGGTCAAAATTTGCGGCGCAGCCTCTTGAATATATACTTTTTTAGGAGGTAATGCCATGAATTATTATGATTTAATTTCTTTGATTTTGACACAGCTACATGAACGGATTAATTCCGATGAATTTCTTGAACGATTTCGACGTCCAAATTCTTTTGTGCGATATCGTAAACTGACATTGAAACAGGTTGTTGCTTATCTTGTCCATTCAAAAAAACGTTCCATGGATATTGAATTGTCTGATCTTCAGCGCCAGCTTCCGGACATTGATTTTCCTGATGTTTCCAGGCAGGCTGTTTCAAAAGCCAGAAAAGGAATTCTGCCGGATCTTTTCAAAGAACTTTTGGATAAACAGGTTGAAATGGTTTATACACACCTTGACTGTCCAAAAAACTGGTTTGGATACCGTGTTTTTGCTGTTGATGGGTCTACACTGGAGATTCCCTTGTCCAATGATACCTCTGCGGAATTTGGGGCTATTACCAGCTGCAACAATCATGATGTTTTCTGGGTTGAAGGTCTGCTCTCAACTATTTATGATGTCTTTCTCGACCAGATAATTGATGGACAGATATATACGAAAGCGGCCGGCGAACGTGATCCGGCAAGAGAGCACTGGACCCGGCTGCAGGAACTGAACCTTGCCGACAATGCCCTGCTCATTTTTGACCGTGGATATTACTCAAAAGAATTATATGAGGACCTGGTTTCCAATGGATGCAACGTTTTGATGCGTTTAAGAAAAGACAATAAATTTTGCAAATTAGGTTCCGATGATTTTTCATGGACAGCTACTTCCGCAAATGGCAAACCGATCCTTTACCGGGTTGTAAAAGTTCCTCTGCCCCAAAAGTCCAAGGAAGCAAATGAGTATCTGGTAACTAATATTATAAATCCATCTATCTCTCCATCCTTGTTATATAACCTTTATTTTGAACGCTGGAATATCGAAACAAAATACAGGGAACTAAAAGACTGGTGGGAACTGGAAGAATTTACAGGGACAAGCTGTAATTCTATTGAGCAGGAATTATATATAAACCTGTTATTCTCCAATATTGCAGCGCTTGTCAAAACAGAAGCTGACAACATTGTAAGGGAAAAAGCATTTGTAAAAAACAAATGGGCATATCAGGCAAAAAGGACTTTTATCATAGGCGAAGTCAAAGCTCTTATGCCCAAGTTCCTTTTTATGTCCATGGAAATACTGCCAGTTATCATGAATTTAATCATAAAAGCATCAAAAAAGCGTTCACAGATTCACCCTGGCAGATGCTATGAACGCTCTAAAAAGAACAGAGACCGGAAACACATTCACACAAGAAAATCCGTTCTCTAAACACATACACAAGATATAGCCATTTTGAAAGGCCTATCCTGTATAGGTCTATTAAACTATACCATAAATTCTGCAATAAGGCGATATAATTTTTTACTATTTAATTTTTAAAGAACATATTTTAATACATACAGGTATAATTCATTTAAGTTGACGCTAAGTTCCCAACATTGGGGTCTGACACTCTGAAGGATAAATAAAAAGAATGAAGCAATTCCAAAAGATCTATAAAAGAAATATAAAATCAGGCTGTCCCTGTTGCAGACTTCTTAGTTTGTCATTAACCAGCTTCGCTCCTTTGTCACTGGATTGCCCTGGTCTTCTTGGACAATTATAATGACTTTATTCTTCTTAAATTTGAAATATTTGCTGAAGCAAGGACCCTTGAATATATTGACCAAATGACACATTCCGACAAATTCTCTTACAGTGATAAGCCTGAAGGGTCTGACAATCTAATTTCCAGATAAAATAATTCTGAATTTTTCATAAAGGCAATTTACTTAAAAAGGAAATACCATTTCAAAAGAAAGGCTCCGGTCATTGCGGCTGGAGTCTTTCTGAATACCAATATTACAATTGTATAATTTTTTCAGTACGTCCCTGCGTATGCAGTTCTTCCAAAATCAGTTCGCTTTGTAATTCATAACTATCAATAACGATAATATTTGGTGGAATATTCTTATGCAGAAACTGTTGCTGTTCATCTGTATGTGTACGGACAAGTATCATGAAGCAACATTTCTTTGCAGTCCCTGATTTTATCGTTTTATTGAAAGCCTCTTCAAAACTTTCTTCTTCTTTTTGAATCTTAATACTGACAGGACTGCCATTAATATATTCTTTCAGAAATCCATCAATTCCGCTGTTTCTCTGTACCGGGATGGCCTGGAAGTGTTTCAGAGACCCGAAGGGTCTGACCATCTAATTTTCAAATAAAATAATTCTAAATTTTTCATAAAGGCAATTTCCTTAAAAAATAAAATAATATTTCCAAAAGAAAGTTTTAAATATACCTGCCAACTGACAGATTCATGCGTAAAATTTCGACTAATTCTTTTATAGAAATAAAAATGAGAGTATGATATAGTGATAGTAACAAAACAAAGGGAGGCAGTTATGGGCGTTTATTTAAATCCAGGGAATGATGCTTTTGCGGAATCTTTAAATTCTGAAATTTATGTAGACAAATCAAATATGATCCATTACACAAATCGTGTATTGGGTACAAAACAGAAATTCATCTGCATTAGCCGTCCGCGCAGATTTGGAAAGTCCATAACGGCCGAAATGCTTTCTGCATATTATGACAGCAGTGTAGATTCTCATCCTCTATTTTTTAAATTAAAGATCGCAGTAGATTCTTCTTTTGAACAAAATATAAATAAATATGATGTCCTTTTCTTTAATATCCAGAGTTTTCTAAGTCGTTCAGATTGTGCCTTGAATATGGTGGAATATCTGGAATTCAGGGTTATTCAGGAACTGGCAGAGAGGTATCCTGATCTAGGATTAGAAAGTGAACCCCATCTCACCAGCGCATTGGAAAAAATATACAGCGTACATCGAAAGGGTTTTGTATTTATCATTGATGAATGGGACTGTGTTTTCAGGGAAAAGAAATCAGATGTTGATGCTCAGACAAAGTATCTGGATTTCTTGAGGGATCTTCTTAAAGATAAGGTATATGTTAAGCTTGCATATATGACAGGTATTCTTCCGATAAAAAAATATGGCACACATTCAGCTTTGAATATGTTTGATGAATTTTCTATGACAAACCCGAAGTATCTGGCATCTTATGTCGGATTTACAGAAGAGGAAGTCAGGGATCTCTGTCAAAAATACAATATGGATTTTGAAGAAACCAGACGATGGTATGACGGCTACAGATTTCGCAAAGCGGAACATATATACAGCCCTAAATCCGTAGTAGATGCCATGAGAAATGAAGCTTTTGACAGTTACTGGACACAGACCGAAACTTATGAAGCTTTAAAAACATATATCGATATGAATTTTGACGGGTTGAAAGATACCGTGATCGCCATGCTTGGCGGAGGCCACTGTCTGATTGATACCGGAACTTTTCAAAATGATATGACAACTTTTCACAGCAAAGATGATGCATTGACACTTCTGATCCATTTGGGGTATCTGGCATACGACATGGATTTACAGGAAGTATTCATCCCTAATGAAGAGGTACGTGCTGAATTTGCCCGTGCGATAAAAGCAAGTGGATGGCATGAAGTCATCCATGCTATCTCTATATCTGAAGAACTTTTAGAAAATACTCTAGCATGCAATAACGAAAAAGTCGCTCGGATAATTGATAATATTCATGAAGAATTTACTTCTATTCTCAACTATAACAATGAAAATTCATTGAGCTGTGTGATATCCATTGCTTATTACAGCGCCCGGCGCTATTATTCCATATATCGGGAGCTTCCATCTGGAAAAGGGGTTGCAGATCTTGTTTATTTACCTCGGATTCAATATCCGGAAAAGCCGGCAATAATAATAGAATTGAAATGGGATAAAACAGCCACTGGTGCTATCAGACAGATAAAAGATAAAAACTATATTAAAGGATTAAAAAATTATTCTGGAACTGTGCTGCTTGTTGGAATTAATTATAATAAATCTGATAAACATCATGAATGTCTGATAGAAACGATACAGATTTGAACCAATGGGAGATGACAATAATATGGGATTTTATCTGAACAGTGCGGCACCATGTTCTTTATATCGAAGTGAAGAACACATTGAGGTCTGACACTCTGAAGGATAAATAAAAAGAATGAAGCGTTCCTAAAAGATCCATAAAAGAAATATAAAATTAGGGTGTGAACTTCCAGAAGAAAGCTCCAGTCATTTCGGCTGGAGTCTTTCTTTTGGGAAATTATAAGGAGACACATTTTTACCAGCATGTGCGAGCTGCTAAAAGTCCCTGATTGATTTTACCTTCTATTTTTGCCCTGTTATAAATTTACTTTGTTCCTCTTCTGGCAAAGTATTAGTTAATGAATGAAGGTGAGAAGGACGGTTAGAGGGTATCCAGGCAACAATCAGTACCTGTAAAAGTTTTAACGCCAGTAAAGATGTTACAGTGAAAAACCTAATGAAGGTATTTTCATTATCAGAAGAAGATGCGGCTGGCTATGTGGAGAAATATTGGTAAACGCTATTTGGCAACGATATAAATAATAAATATGTTGAAATCAAGAGTGAATATACTCCCAGATTTTTCCGGGCGTTCTTGACGTAGGATATTAGTGCCAGACCACAATATTTCTACCACATCTTTCCAGTGTAAGCAAAACAAAGTAAGTACACGGGACGGACTGCATATGCACCTTAAATATCCAGACCACGCAGATAAGTTTCTGTCCAGTCTGGATATTTTTTATGTTTTTGATTATATAGCTAACCGTTCAATCAGACATTCATGTACTTTCGTTTTCGGGTTATAATTAATTCCTACCATCAGCAGATTCCCCTGGTAGTCTTTTAAAGTATGTGGATAATTACGCTCTTTTATCTGATTGATAGCACTTTCTGCATCCTTATTCCATTTCAATTCAATGATCATAGCTGGTTTATCCAGATGCTCTTTTCGCGGAAGATATACAATATCTGCAAAACCCTTTCCGGACGGCAGCTCTCTTATTTCAGTGTAATAAGTCCGTGCGCTATAATATGCAAGAGAAATTACGCATGCCAGTGCATTTTCGTCATTATATGTCAGTATAGACGTTTCAAAATGTGCTTCCTGGATTTTCTCTGCGACTGTCTCATTTTCCCTTTTCCATGTTGCCTGAAGCAATTCTTCAGAATTCTTTATCGCCAGAATTACTTCCTGCCATCCTGCATCCCGTATGGAGGTAACGAACTCTGTTGTAATCTCACTATTCGGAATAAATACTTCTTTTTTTGAAAAATCATATCCAAGATATCCAAGATGGATAAATAATGTCAATATGTCATCGGCGCTCGAAAAGGTCGTCATGTCATTACTAAACGAGCTGACATCAACAGGCTGTCTTTTACCGGCCAGCAATTCAATGATATTTTCTTTCAGCCCTTTATAGTTCATAATAATATAATCCCGAAGCGCCTCGAAGGTTTCTGTTTTATTCCAATAATTATCAAAGGAACGGTTCAGCATTGCACTTACAACTGAACGTGGATTATAGATATGTCCCATTTCTTTGAAATAATAACCATCATACCAGCGTCTGGTCTCATCAAAATCCATATCAAACCGTTTGCACAGACCTTTTACTTCTTTCTCTGTAAAACCAACATATTCAGCAAGAGTGCCCGGATTTGTCATGGAAAATTCATCAAACATGTTTAATGCAGAATGAGAGCCATATTTTTTGATTGGAAGTATTCCCGTCATATAGGTTAGTCCTACATAATTTCTGTCTTTTAAAAGATTACGCAGAAAATCAAGATATTTTTTCTGCGCTTCCGTATCCTTCTTGTTTTCTCTGAAAATGCAGTCCCATTCATCAATAATAAAGACAAACGGAATCCTGCTTTCACTGTAGATCTCCTGCAGTACATCAATAATGTCCGTCCGATTCAAATAGTCCAGATCAGGATATTCACGTAAAAGATCACGAAGCACATATTTACTAAGAAGGGTACACATTTTATCTATATTGTGGGTACGGCTGAAAAAATCCTGCATATTCAGAAAAATAGTATTGTACTTATTTAAATGGATCAAAAACGAAGAATCCGACGATATGTCCTTATCCGCAAATAATTCCCTGGAATTACAATTTCGTTGATAATACGCTGCCAGCATTTCCGCCGCCATAGATTTTCCAAACCGTCGTGGACGGCTTACACAGATAAATTTCTGCCGGGTACGAAATACTCTATTTGTATACCGAATAAGTCCTGTTTTGTCTATATAAATCTCTGATGAGACCGATTCAAAAAATCCATCATTACCTGGATTCAGATATAATCCCATAACACAAAATCACCCCTTCTTAAAATAGTATTATATTAGATCTTGTCATGATTCAGATATCCTTCATGCCATTATCATTCTCTTTAAGAACCATATATTACTGATACAAAATATTATAACAAATCATGATTATACTTGCCAGATTAAGTTTTCGACAAAGCACATCCCAGCTTTGATTAAACGCTTCTTTCTGGCATCTTAATATTTCGAATCAAAGAAGCAAAAAGCATTATAACTGTGTGAATTACTCGGCAACTGAGTTATCTGAGCATCTGAATTAAGGCATGATACCGCCTTTTTTCAGGGTGCATCCATGACACCACTACTGTTTGCTCTTTAGAGCTATACAGCTACTTTTATTATTTCCGGTGTTTTCAGTCCGGTTACGGACAGTTCTTTTTTTACTCCGGATACGGAGTGATATTTTCTCAGGATATTATATACGCCTACGGCATCTGCGTTATAAACTCTGTTTCCATCCCTGTACAGTCCTCTCTCTTTCCGGTTGGACGGTTCAAGAGGCATTGGGGTCTGACACTCTGAACATCACCAAATACGAATTAAAATAAATAAAAACAGATTACATGCTTTTGGATAAACTGTACCAATTTCTCAATTATTAGATTTGGAAATCCAATTTTAAAGGGCTATCTCAAAAGCTGTAATCTGTTTTTATTTTATTTTGTTTTATTTCACTTCAACCAGTTCGATTCTGAAATTCAGTTCTTTTCCAGCCATTTCATGGTTGGCGTCAAAGGTGATATTCTTTTCGTCCTTGGCGGTTACTTTAACCGGGAATGGCTGTCCGTACTGGTTGGACAGGTATACCTGCTGGCCTACAGTAAGGTCTTCTGAACCCGGAAGCTGTGCGATTTCCATGGTAAAGATTGCATTCGGATCAGCCATGCCATAAGCTTCTTCCGGCATCAGATGAACATCTACGATCTGTCCAACTTCCATATCTGCTACAGCAGCGTCAAATCCTTTGATCATCTGGCCAGCACCGCAGATAAATTCCAGCGGTTCTCCGCGGTCATAGGAAGAATCAAACTGTGTTCCGTCATTAAAGGTTCCTCTGTAATGTGTACGGCAGGTTTTACCCACGTTGCGTCCGGTGATAGTGCTCTGTGCTCCACAGCTTCCACCACAGCCACTGCCGCAGCTCTCTCCACAGGAATGTCCTTCTTCGTGAGAACCGCAGGAATGACCATCCTCATGGTGATGATCACAATTTGCACCAGAAGAAATTAATTCACCTTTCAGATAAAAATCTACCGCCTCATCCGCATCTCCCTGGACACCTGAGTATAATTCGATTCCGGCATCTGCAAGAGCAGCCTGAGCTCCGCCTCCGATGCCGCCACAGATCAGCACTTCAACATTCTGTCCGGCAAGTAATCCGGCTAAAGCACCGTGACCGCTGCCGTTAGATTCAATGATCTCGCTTGAAACAATCTGATCGTTTTCTACCTCATACACTTTAAAAGTCTCAGTTTTTCCTAAGTGCTGAAAAATAGTTCCATTGTCATAAGTTACTGCAATTTTCATGTGAAAAATCCTCCAAATTTATTACAAATATCGTTCAGACCAGTATAGCCTGTGGGCGCAATAAAATCAAGTAATATAAGACTTTTTGTACTGGTATGTATGCTTTGCGTCTGATAAAATAAAACTACATAACAAAGTAGTAGAAAGAAGGGAATGAAATTTATGAAAAGAAAAAAGAAAACATGGATAGTTTGGCTGATGTGCCTCTTACTTTGTGTCACGTCTTTGCCAGCTGTAAGCTTTAAAGACGTTCAGGCGGCTTCTGTGAGCAGTGAATTTACAGGATGGAAAACGGTGAATGGAAAGAAATATTATTACCAAAATGGTACAAAGCTCACTGGCCTGCATAAAATCGGTAAATATTATTATGGCTTTGCATCTGACGGAACGATGCTGACAGGATGGAATTATATCAAAAAACATTATCGTTATTTCGCAAAGCTGTCCGGAAGAATGCGTACCAGCCAGACGATTCAGGGAAGAAAAATCGACAGTAAAGGTGTCTGGACACCGGTTATCGTTTTGGATCCCGGACATTCCGGAATTGTTGCAGGCGGTTATGAGCCCCTCGGACCTGGTTCCAGTCAGACGAAGTCAAAAGACACTTCCGGAACGCAGGGCGTTGCGACTGGTGTGGAGGAATATAAGCTGACATTAAACATCGGATTTCAGCTACGCTCTTTACTTCGGGACAGGGGCTGTAAAGTAGTCATGACTCGCACGAACAGTAAGGTTGCATTAAGCTGCACCGACCGTGCCAGGATAGCAAATAAAGCAAAAGCAGATGCATATATCAGACTGCATGCCAATGGAAGTGACAATTCCTATGTAACCGGAGCGATGACTATCTGCACCACCAAAAACAGCCCTTATATTGCATCGATGTACAAAAAGAATAAATCCCTGTCTAACGCCGTTTTGAATGCTTACGTGTCTGCCACAGGATGCCGGAAAGAGTATATCTGGGAAACAGATTCCATGTCTGGAAATAACTGGAGCAAAGTTCCGACAACACTGATTGAAATGGGATATATGAGCAACCCATCCGAAGACCGACTCATGCAACAGACTTCCTACCAGAAAAAGATGGTCAGGGGAATTGCAAAAGGAATTGAGAATTATCTGACAGATTTGTCGAAATCTTTAAGCTGACAAATATTCCTAAACAATGTTATAATCCATTTAAGGGAACATTTTATCCATTATCAATATGAAGAAGGTGAGTGCAGATATGGCAATGTTTTTGAATAATTCATACCCATATAAAAGGTATAAAAAGATATCCAACACAACATATTTTATAGATAAGTCCTGCATATTAGACGATATATTAAGATGTATGGAAGAAGAAACTCAGTATATCTGTATCACCAGACCGCGCAGGTTTGGAAAAACAGTCATGGCCAATATGCTTGGTGCATTCCTTGGAAGATCCTGGAATTCTTCAGATATCTTTGACCACTTAAAGATCTCCTCTTCTGAAAGATATTCCAGATATCGAAATCAATACGATATTATCTATATCGATTTCAGCAGACTTCCAGAAAATTGTGTATCTTATCAGCAGTATATAGACCGTATCATTAGTGGACTGAAAAAAGATCTGCTAAATGCTTATCCGGAATCTGCTTTAGATTCTGATCTTTCCGTATGGGACATGCTCTCAATGATCTCGGATCAGTCGGATTGCTCTTTTGTATTTATTATGGATGAGTGGGACGCGGTATTCCATATGCCGTTTATTACCGAAAAAGATAAGGCAGAATACATTCTTTTTCTGAAAGCTTTATTAAAAGATCAGGATTATGTTGCACTGGCATATATCACAGGTATTCTTCCAATTGCTAAATATTCCAGCGGATCAGAGTTAAATATGTTTATGGAATTCAAAATGACATCCATGGAAATGTTTGGTGAATATTTTGGATTTACAGATGATGAGGTAGACTATTTATATGAAAAATACAGTCAGTCATGCGAGAATCCTCACGTATCACGGATGGGTCTGCAAGAATGGTATGATGGGTATTTCACAGTGGCTGGAAAACGCTTGTATAATCCAAGGTCTGTAGTAATGGCTCTCAGCTTTAACCAGCTGTCTAACTACTGGACCAGTTCCGGACCTTATGATGAGATATTTTATTATACCCGTAATGATATTGATCAGATTCGAAATGACCTGGCACTGATGATTGCCGGCGAAGGCGTTACAGCAAAAATAGATGAATTTGCAGCATCTGCAATGAATCTTCAAACTAAAAATCAAATATATTCTGCAATGGTTGTATATGGACTGCTTACGTTTACCGACGGGAAAGTTTATATTCCTAACAGAGAACTGATGCTGAAATATGAAGAACTGCTCCAAAACGAAAAAAGTTTAGGTTATGTATATCAGCTGGCTCATATTTCGGAACAGATGCTTAATGCAACACTGTCAGGAGATACGAAAAAAATGGCAGAGATTCTTCAGTATGCACATAATACAGAAACTCCAATTCTGTCATATAACAATGAAGTAGAACTGTCTGCTATTGTGAATCTGGTATATCTTTCCGCGCGGGACAGATACCGTGTTGAACGGGAAGATAAAGCAGGCAAGGGTTTTGTTGACTTTATCTTTTACCCATATAAGGCAAATGGTACCTGTATTATCCTTGAATTAAAAGTAGGTCATTCTCCAGAACAGGCTATTCAGCAGATCAAGGATAAACAGTATATCCTGAGATTTCAGGGAAAACTTGGTGAAACACCTAAATATACAGGAAAAGTACTTGGCGTTGGAATAAGCTATGACAAAGATACCAAAGAACATAAATGTATCATAGAGACTTTGTCAAAATAAGTGTGCGATTCGCAAACTTTCTATATATCAGACGGTATAGATTGTCATACAGTCCTATATATGAGAAGAACCCTGGCCAATTAATGCTACGGTTCTTCTCATATGCGCATAAAAATCCAAACTGCACAGATAAGAATTCCCATCCAGTTTGAATCTTTTAATTTTAATATGTCTATTCCTCTTTTTTATCACATAAAATTTCCTCAAAAATCGGTGTGAAATCAATATCTTTTATTGCTCCATACTGGCTGATAAAATATTTACTCATATAATCTTCATGCTTACGGACACCCTTATCACCTGTTGTTCCAAAATCAGATAATGCATATAAAACACTGTCATGTGTATCATCGTCTCTTTCAACAAACTTAATCTCATCCCTCCGGAATAAGTTTGAATTTAAAAAAATCGGATTATGTGTATTAAATACGAGCTGCGCATGATGGATATTTACATCATCATTGTGAAAGACATTAATAATGCTCATCAATGCCATCGGATGAATCGATGCATCAAATTCATCTACCACTAATGTTCCTCCCGTCTGCATTGCTTTAATCACAAGAGGAAACATATTGATAAAACGAATTGTTCCATAAGATTCGAAAATATCTGCTGCAATTGCTGTGGTCTTCTGATCTTTCATATTTTTAAATATAGAATATAATTTCGCATCCGGCTCATCATCACTCACTACATACCCAATTGCATTTGAATTGATTCCGAATAATTTTGCTGCTTCATCGGTTGTCTTTTCAACATAAACTGCTTTTTTCTTCGGATCTGCAAATCTTTTAATCAACTGCATCGAATCCGCACGATAAATTACCATGAATTTATTTGCAAACCAATCAACAATCAGTTTTGTGAATTTCGGTGAAAAAATTAATTTAAACCCATTCGTCAAAAATAATTCTTCCTGATTCAAACTGTTTTTGGCGATTTCATTTATGCTTCCTGCATTCTGTTTTGTTATATCAGATAAATAATCTTTGATTACCTTTAAGTTCTCTACTTTCAGGTCTTCCTTACGTTCAAATATTCTTTCTCCATTGACTTCCAATACTTCTGCAAGAATTTTTCTTTGGTATTCCTCTTCGAGAAAAGTTCCAAGATTAATCTTCAATTTATAGTGTATTTTAAATTTATGCTCTTCTCCATCTTCCTCATAAAATTCTATATCAAAGCATACAGGCTTAGATTCCGGTTCATTATTATTTGGAATCAATTCCAATGCCGATGCAGCCGGATTTGGTGAGGATTTCTCTTCGGAATTTCTAATATTTCCTCTCAAAACAATTGCCCGTAATACATCCATTGCACCAATAATATTCGTTTTACCTGCTGCATTTGGTCCATAAATAACTGAAGAACTCAATCCCTTTATTTCTTTTCCTTTTATTTTTGTCTTCATCAGACTATAATCTAATCCCTTTTGCTTTGGAGCAGCCACCATCGAAAAACTTGCCTCTTCCACAAAAGATTTATAATTTTGGGTTTTAAATTCCAGAAGCATTTTATCACCTCCATTCTGCTTACTTTTTACAAAATCATATTCTCATTATAACTATATTGTATGATAGAGTCAATTTTTTATTCTTATTTTGAACTTTTTTTGCAAAACAAAAGTAATTACAGAGTGGATAGGAAAACTATGTCTATCAACGGAATAGTATTTGTTAAAGATGACGTGATTCTATATAACTGAATAAAACCGGAATATTAATAGATAAAATACCATTTATAAATCTCAATATATATACCGACATCGTAAATTCTCTCCATTACTTAGTAAAGCTTTTCTCATTTATGAACCTGTACACCACCCAAAGGGGAACTATAATCATGACAAAGATTAAAAACACAAAGAAGGGCATGGCAAAAAAGACATTAAGTATGTCACTTGTTGTTGCAATGCTTGCTACTTCTAATGTGCCGGTATGGGCTGCTGAGTTCAGCGATGGTACAGATGCTGCTGTAGCTACTGAAGCTCCGGCTGCTGAAACATTCTCTGATGATACTGCTGAAGCTCCAGTTGTAGAAGATAACACAGTTGATACAACATCTGCAACTGCAGTTGTAGAATCCAGCGATTTAAACGTAGATATTAGTGTATCTAAATCTGCAACATTTGCAAAAAATAGCGTAGCAGTTGGTGGCACTATCAAGACAAAAGAAGGAGCAGATTTAACAAAATTCAGCTATGGATGGCGTGTTGCTGGAGATAACGTTGCTATTTATACAAGAGATATTGACACTACAAATGGTGGAAAAATTTCTGATATGGGATTTACTCCTAACTTTAAATCCGTAACAAATGGATCTATTGACTGGGAAAAATACGCTGGAAAAACTCTGGAATTATACATCTTTAATAATGCAACAGATGCAGACGATACAAAAATTGATCCGCTTGTTATCGGAACAACTACTATCAATAAGCTTGATGTTTCCAAAGCAACTATGTCATTAAACAAGCAGACTATCGTATATAATGGAAAATCTTACTATTATGATGAAAATGCTACATCTAGTGATGAAAATGCAGTTAAGTTATCTGCTACAGGAATTCAGTTAACTGAAAAAACTACAGTTGGTGGTTTGACAACAACTACTACACGTAATTTTGATTCAAAATACTTTGTGATTTCTGCATCTCAAAGTGCAAAAAATGCAGGTGATGTATTAACAGTAACAGCAACTCCGAAGGCCGATTCTCCATATCAGGGAACATCTATTAATGTTTCATTAACTGTACAGAAACGTTTATTTAACGCCTCCGAATTTAAAACAACTGTTGAGGAAGGTCTTTCTTATCAGTATACAGGAAAAATAGTTTCTGTTCCTGCAAATAAAATTACTTTTAAAGAAACCGATGCTTTATCCGAAGCAGATTTATCTGCAGCTGTAAAAAAAGCAGAAACTGTAGACAAAGATTTAGGAACAAAAAATGTAAAAGTAACACTTGATACAACTAAGTTACCAAACTTTAAATTCAGCGATAATGAAACAGATGCAACTCGTCCAGCAACAAAAGAAGTTACAACTAGTGGATCCGAAGCAAATGCTAATGTTACAATTACCAAACGTGACTTAAGTACTACATCTACAACAGTTTCCTTAAAGCATGGAAGAGTTCCATATGGCACTCCGATGAGTGTATTTGCTTCAGATGATAACTTAGTATTTACAGACAAAAACGGCACAGTTTTGAAACTTGTCAATGGAGAAGATTATACTGTTAGCGTATTAGACCCAGATAATCAAACTGTCACAGCAGACGGTAGTTTTGATAAAGTAGGTACTTATAAAGTTACTCTTTCTGCAAAAGAGACAACTAATCCAACCTGCTATAATGGACAGACTTTTGATGTAAGAGTTGCTACTAACGTAATTGGAAGTGTTACATTTACAAATACTTATAAACCATTTTATACAGGTACTGAAATCAAGCCTTCAAAAGCAGATTTAGGAAAGATTGTAATCCATAATGTTGCTAGTGGTAATAATCCAGACGAAACATTAAAAGATGATGAATGGGAAATCACAGGTTACTCAAATAATATTAATGCATCCAAATATGACGCAAATGGCAAAGCCACAACATTTGGATATGTCGAAATCAAAGTAAAAGGTGATTCCTCATATGCAAATCAGACCTATAAAGTTCCTTTCGAAATCCAGCCATTACTTGTTACTGGAGATACCATCACTGTACCGAAAACTATTTCCTACAACAAAGGCTATAGTTCAACAGACGCAAGTGATTATAAGGTTCCTGTAGTTGTTGTTGCTAAAGATGCAACAGGAAAAATTGTAAAAACATTAACCGCTGATGATTATACAGTTAAGTATGAATATGTCAATGCTAATAAGAAAAATGGTGCTACAAATGAAATTGGAGACAAAATTCAGGCTACTGTAACTATCAAAAACGATAATTATAAAGGTTTTACTACTGTAAAAGACAATAATGGACAGAATAAGACAGTTCAGAATGTAAAAGTCCCGGCTACTAACGCTACTGAAATTACTGCAAAAGCTTTAGCTGACAGTATGATTAAAGTTGAGCCTTCCAGCTATACATATACAGGTGGAAATATCATTCCTGAATTCTATGTTGTTGATGGAGCAATTATTCTGAATGAAGGAAAAGCTAGCAATAACGATAAATCCGAAGAATACGAAGTTGTAAGCGTAACTAACAACTTAAATGTAGGAACTGGTAAAGTTACTATTAAAGGTATCAACGATAATTATTCTGGAACAGCATCAGCTGAGTTTACAATCACAGCAGCTGATACATCCTCTGTAAAAGTAGAAATTGATCCTCAAAAATATACAGGAAAATCTGTACGTCCTCGTACATTCAAAGCTACTCTAAACGGAAATGATGTTACAGATCAGTTTGAAATTGTTTCCTATGGAGAAAATAAAGAGGCTGGAAAAGGTACTGTTGTGCTCAAACCAGTTGATGGAAACAAAAACTTTACAGGAGCAAACATTACTGCTGAATTCAATATTTATCAGGAAGCTGTAAGGGGTAATCTTTCTGTATACAACAAAAATGGTCAGAAGATTGGTGATAGTAACACTACAATAGCTAATGCATATGTATTTGACTTTGATGGTGATGCAAAAACATTTGCTACTGAAAGATTAAACAATCTTAAAGTAATTGATAAAGACGGAAATGTAACTACTGTAGATTCTAAGGCAACCGCTGATGATTTTGAAATTAAGTATGCAGAAAATGTTACAGGTGTTCCGAATAAAAAGGCTGATGGAACTTATGAAGAGTACAATACAGCATATGTGTATGCTGTAGCTAAAGACGGTTCTGGTTATACCGGAAATCAGACTTTGACATTAGCTGATGGAAGTAAAATTAAAAATGTTGTTGCATCCTATGCTTTCAAAATCAAAAATGTTCAATTTGTAGAGAAGAATGTTTCAGTAAAAAATGGTACTTATGCTGGTGGTCTTGCTGTTAAACCAGATGTTTTAGTTCAGATCAAAGGTCAGACTCTTGTTGAAGGAAAAGATTATGAACTTAAATTCTATACTGGACAGTATGGAAAGACTTCATATAAAGAAATTTCTAATTGTACTGATGTTACAGATGGAAAAGCGTATGGTATCCTTGTTAATGGTAAAGGTGGATACACAGGTTCACTTGTTTATATCGATGCAGCTTGGGGAATTGACAAAAAAGATATCAAAGACTGTGATGTTAAAGTCATTGATGGTGTTACAACTGTTATGAACGGTTATATTCCTGTTCCTACTACCGAATATACATCTACTAAAAATAGTGATGGAACATACACTGTAGCAGCTAATAAAGACAGCAAAAACTATGTTGGTTCTAAGACAGTATCTGCTCAGGGTAAAGCCGAAGATGAGAAACCAGATGCTCCAATGATCAGCAGCGTTAAAGTTGTTGGCAATAAAGCAACTGTAATCCTTTCCGGCGAGTCAGAAGGTGCTTCAGGTTATGACTATGTAATCTCTACAGACCGTGACTGCATCACAAATAAAGATTACACTTCTGTAAACAAGAACCAGGTTAAGACTAACACTACATTTGAATATGTTGGTCAGAACACATACTATGCATATTGCCATGCTTGGAAACGTGATGAGAATGGTAAGAAAGTATTCAGCGACTGGTCTAATGCATATCCATTCGTTGTAAGCGCAATCACACCATCCCAGCCAGTAATCACAAGCGTTAAAGTAAGCGGTTCTACTGTAACTGTAACATATACAAAAGCATCCAATGCTGACGGATATGATGTAGTTCTCGGAACATCTACAAAGAAAGTTAACGGAGAAACACGTCCGGTAGAATACGGAAAACTCGTTAAGAAGAACATCAAAGGCAATGTTGTAACAGCAACATTCAAGAATGTGAAGAAAGGAACCTACTATGCAGGTCTCCACGCATTCAACAGAACTTCTGAAGACGGCAAGAAAGTATTCAGCCAGTGGTCAAACGTTAAAAAGGTAAATGTAAAATAATCCATTTGGGTAATTAAATACAGATTCCTAAAAAGGGGAGCCTCAGTCAATTAAGTCTGGGGCTCTTCTCATATGCACATAAAAAGGTCCAGACCGAATAGATAAGAATCTCTATCCAGCCTGGATCTTTTATTTCAACATATTTATTATTTATATCGTTGCCAAATAACTTTTACCAATATTCCTCCACATAACCGGCCGCATCTTCTTCTGATAATGAAAATACCTTCATTAAGTTTTTTACGGTAACATCTTTACTGGCGTTAAAACTTTTACAGGTACTGATTGTTGCCTGGATGCCTTCTAACCGTCCTTCGCGTCTTCCCTCAAGTCTTCCCTCATTCATTAATTCTTCCAATGCAGTACACATGTTAACCTGACCTCCCTTCCGTTCTGATTCTAAAGCATGGTCTATCAGTTTCTGCGACTGGGTGATCGCACCGATCACGATTCCCAGTTCGGATGTGATGTTTCTGTTTTTATATACCGTATTGATTCTTTGATAATCGCGTTCATAAATGGAACGGCTAATATCAAACACAGCATCAACTTCCGGATCTTGAAAATCACAGGTCTCACTTGCTCTCAGCTGAAGCAGGTTCATTTTATAATCCGACACCATTGGACGGACTCTTTCAGGAATCTCAAGCATATCTGCCAGACATAGCGGTCCATCCCATGGATCTTCTCCATAATAAACACAGAGACTGATCACTGGATGCAGCCGGTCTGTTTTCCTCATATTCGAGAGGAACTCATCTGAAGATTTAAAATGTCCATCCTTCTTGTTTTTAGCAGCGATCTCGTTATATTCTTTCAGATAAGAAAAAGCATCTCCTACCATATGCCGCAACGGCATCGCATAATGAATCTTTGCCTGGTTCTCCAGTCCCCAGAGGACAAAATCAATGCCATAGGCAGTTTTCTTTACAACATCCAATATTTTCTGGATAGTTTCTGCATGACCATTAAATTTAATCAGTGAAGAAACATCGGTGTCAACTTCTGTAAGGTCATTCGGCTTCAGCACTTGTTCCCCATCGAATAATGCCGCATTGAACAAGTCTGCAAAATGATGATTGTTTCTCCAGAAGTTCTTTAGTATGGTATCTGGCTTTATTTTATTTTGTTCCAGCGTTCGACACCTCCTGTTGTTTTGTTACTACCACTATATCACATATAGTGCTTTATTTCTATAAGAGAATTTGTCGAAAGGTGTCATTTGATTAATATATTCAAGGGTCCTTGCTTCAGCAAATATTTCAAAATTAAAAAGGGAAAAAGTCATTATAACTGCCCAAGAAGACCAAGGCAATCCAGTGACAAAGGAGCGAAGCTGGTTAATGACAAACTAAAAAATCTGCAACAGGGACAGTCTGATTTTATATTTCTTTTATAGATCTTTTGGAATTGCTTCATTCTTTTTATTTATCCTTCAGAGTGTCAGCCCCCCCCCAATGCTCCGTGCAAATAAGCTGGAGCGAAAATACAGCATCGGGACCATTCTGGCCTCTCTGTCTAAAGCCGAATGTAGTCTGATCCAGCAAAACTACTATCTGTTTGATTATTATGATGAGGTTCTAAAAGATATTGGAAAGAACATGGATATCGATTTCGAAAAACGTATCCGGACTCTGGGAGAAATAAAAAAATTTTGGCAAAGACCAAAAAAGCAGAAAAAACACCATGAAAATCTGACAAACCAGAAAACCCGCCAAGCCCTGTAGTTATTGGGTTTGACGGGTGTTTTTTGTCAATTTACCTGCAACAGTCAGGTTATACCAAGCTGTCCCTATATAATAGTAATTGTAATATCATCACTATATATAGATAAAACGCCACTATCATATCTTTTTTTATGATAAGTTGAACTATAATATCCGAATAATCCCTTTTCTTTATAATCAAAATTTGCATCTTCCCATATGATATCTACTTTAAGATAGCTATCATAGTCTCCTGCAATTACTGTAATCTCATCATTAAAAATAGCCTGTCCATTTTTTTAACAATAACTCTTTTATTAGTATTTTCAGAGTTATCTCTTCTGTACATACTAATTGCATTGGCACTTTTTGCACTTTCTTGAAATGATAATTTCTCACTCATAGTTTTTCTCCTGTAAACTTAAATACTTTTACAATTATCAATTAAATTTCATTTTGAAAAGCTCCAGCCATTTCTGGCTGGAGCTTTTCTTTTTAGGAATCTGTATTTAATTACCCAAAGGGATTATTTGACAGTTACTTTTTTAGCATTTGACCACTGGCTAAATACTTTCTTGCCATCTTCAGAAGTTCTGTTGAATGCGTGGAGACCTGCATAGTAGGTTCCTTTCTTCACATTCTTGAATGTTGCTGTTACAACATTGCCTTTGATGTTCTTCTTAACCAGTTTGCCGTATTCTACCGGACGGTATTCTCCGTTTACTTTCTTAGCAGCGGATCCGAGAACTACATCATATCCGTCTGCATTATCTGCTTTTGTATAAGTTACAGTTACAGTAGAACCACTTGCTTTTACGCTTGTGATTACTGGCTGTGCAGGTGTGATTGCAGATACAACGAATGGGAATGCGTTGGACCAGTCACCAAATACCTTCTTACCGTCAGCACCGCGTTTCCAAGCGTGGCAGTATGCATAATAGGTTCCCTGCTGAACATATGTGAAGTCTGTTGTAGTCTTAACCTGGTTCTTGTTAACAGAAGCATAATTCTTGTTGTTGATGCAGTCACGGTCTTTAGAGATTACATAGTCATAACCTGTAGCGCCTTCTGCTTCACCGGAAAGGATTACAGTTGCTTTATTGCCAACAACTTTTACACTGCTGATCATTGGAGCATCCGGTTTTTCATCTTCTGCTTTGCCATCAGCCTTTACTGTCTTAGAACCTGTATAGTTCTTAGATTTGCTTTCAGCGGTTACAGTATATGTACCATCATTGTTGTTTTTAGCTGTGTACTCTGTAGCCGGAACTGGAAGATATCCATTAAGAACTGTTACAATACCATCTTTAACAGTTACTGTACAATCGTTAAGATTCTTCTTATTAACACCCCAATATAAACCATTAGATGCACTGGAAACTACTTTAGAGTCTTCATATCCATTGATACCAACAATTTCAACACCGTAAATATTTCCTACTGTAACATCTGTTGGAGTAACTTCTTTACCATCTTTAGTTAATTTAATGGTATAATCTTTACCTTCTACTAAAGTGCTTCCTCCAATCTGAATCAGTACTTCAGGTTTTACTGGAAGTCCACCGGCATATGTTGCATTCTTCAGGCTAACATTCTTATCAACAAATTCTACACTCTTGATTCGAACAAGCGCTTTTGCAACAACACCCTTGATAACGGTTCCATCTGCAGTCACAATGTCATTTGAGCCATCACCGGAGAAACCAACACCGTCTTTAGCAACAGCGTATACATATCCATAATTAATGCCTTTTTCAGAAGACTTTTTACCGGAAATATTGTCTACATATTTAATCTCGAAGTCAGATACTTTTGCAGTTGTCTTCTTTGTATCAATTGTTAATACTGTCTTTGCATAGGTATGAGCATTTCCGTTATAGTTAAATTCATAGCTTGCTGGATCAATTTTGAATCCCTGATTATTGTAAATATCAAAATGACCAGTTACTTTCTCTTTAACAATATTGAATTCAGCAGTAATATTAGATCCTGTGAAGTTCTTATTGCCGTCAACAGGTTTTAATACTACAGTACCTTTTCCAGCTTCCTTATTTTCACCATAGGATACAATTTCAAACTGGTCAGTTACATCATTTCCATTTAAAGTAGCTTTAAATGTACGTGGTCTCACCTGCTTGCCAGTATAATCCTGATCATCAATGGATACTTTTACATCAGCTGTATTTGCAGCTGTAATTGTAAATGTTCCATTTGCAGTTCCTGCATATCCAGTCTTAGTATTCTCATTATAAAGACCTTTTACAGTAATTTTACCAGTACCAACATTTACAGCATCTGTTATAGAAACTTCTTCATACTCTGCTTTAGAATCGTCTTTCAGCTCACCTTTTTTGTAGAGTACGATAGAACCATCAACTACAGAATAAGTTGGTGTGATTTTACCACCAGTATATGTGTATGAAGATGGGCTTACAACTACCATAGCGTCTGTCAGTTTTCTGGCAACAATCTTTGTGTTGTTAGCAAAGTTCTTTAATGTAACAGTTTTTCCATCAACTGTATTCAGGATATAGTTTTTGTTTGTGATTGTTACAGTTGGAACAATTTCATTGCCAACAACGTTTCCATCAGTTGGAGTTTTCCAAGCATAATCTACAGTATAATCATTGGCTGTCAGAGTTTTTTTCAACTTTTTTGCCGCTTTCATCTTTGGCAACAACAGTCAGACCTACTTTATAATCTGCTGCAGTTTTATTAGCTTTATTGATAGAAATATCTTTAGGAACAGAAACGTAAGTTGTTTTTACCTCTAATGGTTTGATTGTAAACGGAATAGCTGCTGTCTGATCTTTATAAGTTCCGCTTGTAATCTTAATATTTGCATACGCAGTTGGTACAGGTACTAATTTTCCGTTGTTAGAACCATACTGAGTAGTTGCATCTGTATTGTTTGAATATCCAGTAATCTCATAAGCTGCGGAATCCAGAAGTTCTGTCTTTGTAGCACCATCAGTTCCGATATAAGTAATAGACAATTTTCCTAAATCGGATTTAGAAGGCTGAATTGCATTTCCTGTATAAGATGTTTCGTATGTTTTATCAGCAGTTACAGATTTCAGAGTTGCACTTGTTGCAATAACATTAAAGGTCTGCTCATTCTTGCACTTACTATCATCTTTGGCTCTTACAGTTACTGTATAAGTGCTTCCGTTTGTAAGTACATCATTTTCACCTACAGCACTACCATCAGCTTTTTTAACAATTACTACGTAGTTGCCTTTAAGATCTAAGGAACCACCTTCAACAGCAGTAAATGATAAATAATTATCTAAGGTTGCTGGAGTAGCAGTTACCGGAACATATCCACTGGCTGTATTAACAGTAATCTTTGTTCCACTTGTAGAAAGATCACGTTTTGTAATCTCTACTGTATTGGTTGTGGTAAGAGTTTTTCCGTCAAATGATTTAAAATTGGAAAGTTTACTTCCATCAAGTGTTACGGAAACAGCATTATTGCCAACTTTGCTTCCATCTACTGTAGCAGATTTGAATGCGCCGGACAAATCAGCTCCACCAAGTTTTCCATCATCACCATTATTGCCTGATTTTGATTCTTTTACAGTGATCTTATCTTTTGGAAGGTAAATTGTTTTACCAGTATACTGATAGCTTGTTCCTTTTGTAACATCAGCAACGATGTCGCCAGAAGCATAAGTCTTAGGATCAATTGTTATAGTTTTTGAAATACTTCCTTTATATGGTGAACCAGCTACCTTATCTGCTGATGCTGTAACAGTTACTTCTGCATATGCTGCTGTAGCACTTGTTGATGTAAGTGCATAATTGCTTGCATCAATAGTAGCTGCTCCTTTTTTCAGAATGACTTTTGAAGTATCAACTGACTGAGAAAATCCTTTGTATGTAAGTGTTCCAATACCATCAAATGATGCAACGTCTTTCAGATCCTGTTTTTCAACTGTAACAGTGATTCCTGTATTGATATCATATAATGTCTGGTTGTCTACACTGAGGTCATATACATAAAGTGTAAGTGTTTTTCCAGCCAGACTAGAAGTAGCAGTAAGATTCATATCTGCAACTTTTGTTGCATTACCTGCCAGTTCTTTACCGCTATTATCTTTTTCTACAATACCATCACTGTTAACCCAACGATATTTCCAAGATGCGGCAGCAGAGCCATCTTTATTAACAGAACCTGTGATTTCTACTTTTGAAGCATCATCCCATACAATACTAGATTTGCTAGCAGTTAAGTCAAGAGACATATTACCTTCGTTTATAATTGTAGATGCAGGAGCAGTTTCTGTAGCGTCCTCTACAACAGGTGCTTCTGTTTCGTCTGCAAATTCTGCAGGAGCTTCAGTAGCTACAGCAACATCTGTTCCATCGCTGAACTCAGCAGCCCATACCGGCACATTAGAAGTAGCAAGCATTGCAACAACAAGTGACATACTTAATGTCTTTTTTGCCATGCCCTTCTTTGTGTTTTTAATCTTTGTCATGATTATAGTTCCCCTTTGGGTGGTGTACAGGTTCATAAGTGGGAAAATATTTTCTGTTTAATGGTGATGATACGGATAGATTGTTTTTGTATTGAGATTTATAAATGGTGTTTTATTCCATAATATTTTGATTTTATACAGTTATATACAAGCATAGTAGCTCTAACCAAAGATATTCGGCAAAACTGGCAGAAGGGATATATCGGACAAGTGTTGGTTCCCGATGTTTGTCGAAAAGTTATTCTGGCAAATAAACAATTGTTCTGATAAAATATAAGTACAAAATATATGTCAGGAGGTGACACTGTAGACCATCGTACGCCAAACCAATCTGGCGCAGACGATAGACCTTGTTGCAAATCGTGCAAGGTATGATGAATGCGCTAAGAAATTACTAACTTACAAGGCAATTGTTGCCTGGATTCTCAAATCCTGTACGAAAGAGTTTTCTCAATACAGTGTCAGTTTTATTTGTGATAATTGTCTGAGGGATGATATCGAAGTTTCCAGTCGTGCGGTACATCAGGATCAGCCTGACCGCGATGAAATGCTGAATGGAAATGAACAGATAAGCAGTCTCAACTCCGAGGCTAATTCGATCAAAGATCAGACGGTGTATTATGATATCCGATTTAAAGCATTATGAAAAGCACCAGGAAGATTTTGGCATTGCCATGACAGAAGAATTTGAAAGCGAGGTGCAAGATATGTGTAATCTGGGAAAAGCGCTTGTGGAACAAGGAATCGAACAGGGAATTGAACAGGGCATTGAACAGAAAAATCTGGATCTTGCCAAAATGATGCTCAAAGATAAAGAACCCATTGACAAGATTGTGAAATATACAGGGTTTGCTACAGATAAACTAGAAGAAATGGCCAGATCCATGGGATGCTGCCAGCTGGAAACTTAACGTAAGAATCTGGCAGATATGCTTGAGATTCCTGAAAAAGTCCGTCCAATGGTGTCGGATTATAAAATGAATCTGCTTCAGCTGAGGGCAAGTGAGACCTGTGATTTTCAAGATCCAGAAGTTAGATACAAAAAGCCGCATACACCGGTACAATCTGGTAGTGTTCTTTACTTTTGAAGTCTTCTGTGGAGAGAAGATACATCTGTTTAAGCTGCTCCAGAGGACATGAAGAGTCTGTCTGGTGTCTGATATTGTATAACCGCATAAGATTCCTGCATTTCTGATGCGGGGTAATGCGGTAGTCTACAGCTATAAAGTGATTATTTTTGGACAGTAAAAATGGAACTTCTGCCTGGTTGCCGCTGGACCAGTAGGAGAGTGTGTAACCGTTCTGGATAAACTGCTGTGCGAGGAAGGTTTCTGTGCAGGCAGTGTTTGCAATGCTTTCTTCGCCAGTGAGAAGCTGATAAGCAGGGATTTTGAGCATGCGTGTGCAGAGTCCTGTGTCTATAGGATACAGATGCAGATTAATTTGTTGTCTGGCAGTATTTTCGCCATCCCGATTATCATGGCATGGCAGCACAAGTCCGTTCTGGATGAGCCACTGCAATGGTTCCTGGTAGGTTTTTGCGGTGGCGCCTTTGGCGATGCGTGTATATTGAAATTTACGGCTGGTTCTTCCGAGTTGCGATGGGATGGACAGCCAGCTGTTGCGGCAGTATCGTGTAGTTCCTTTGGGAGCGAGCGTACTAATATCATTGAGAAACAGATCGAGAAGCTTTTGCTGGGTATCAGGTACCATCAGAAGCTTCTTTTCTTTTTTGTATTCCATAATGGCAGCAGGCATTCCGCCGATGATCTGGTAGAGACGAAATTGCGAGAGGGCTTTTTGGTGAAGGTCTTTTCCCATAGGTGTAAAACTGGTGAAATGGGCACGGATCTCACGGGTGAGAGCAAACTCGGCATTTGCCCAGAGAAATTCTTCGAAATCCAGAGGATAAAGTGTGAGGATATCGAAGTCGTGGTGTGAGTAGAAGTCAGAGTTTCCCACACTTCTGGTAACAGCGGCGATGTGATATTGTGGAAAGTCTGCGGCGATTGCAGAGAGGAGTGTGGAAATCTTAAGGGTGCATTGGATGTTGTCGAGGATCAGCAAAGAGGAGGAAGGCCGCAGGGGTTTGTCTGCGTAGGTTTCCAGAAAGAGAAGCGCTTCCTGTGGGTCATGGGGAGTTGAGAGGTAGCTGGCAGCAGGCTGGTCTGTTTCGAGATTGATGTAGAGAGTGTTGTCGTATTGTTTGGAGGCAAAGTCCATAAGCAGCCAGGTTTTTCCTGTCTGGCGGAGCCCCTGCAGAATTAAAGGTTTTCGTGCTGGGGATTTTTTCCAGTGAATCAAAGAGTCGGTACATTTTCTTCTCATAAAAAACCTCCTTTTTTACTGAAATTGCGGAGCGGTTATTCGCTGTACTAGCGAATAATCCAAAGATAAGGATTCTAACTCGCAGGGATATAGGGATGATTCTTATTTTATATAGTTATGTTTGAATTATAAATGGAAATCCAATAAAAATCTACACATAAATGTCGAAAAATGTCGATTTACACACTTTTGAATATTTGTTATCGTAATTGTATTGACAATATAACGGCTATGATAATGTAAAGGAGGATTTCTATGAAGAGAATTAATGCAATTTATGCAAGACAGTCAGTGGACAGAGCGGATAGTATTTCTATTGAGAGCCAGATTGAGTTCTGCAAGTATGAATTAAAGGGCGGTGCTTTTAAAGAATACAAGGATAAGGGATATAGTGGTAAGAATACAGTCAGGCCTCAGCTGCAGCAGCTTTTGACGGATATCCGACGTGGGGAAGTGGAGAAGGTGATCGTTTATAAGCTGGACAGAATCAGTCGTTCTATTCTTGATTTTTCAAATATGATGGAGCTGTTTCAGCAGTATCAGGTAGAATTTGTCTCTTCGACAGAGAAATTTGACACTTCCACACCGATGGGGCGTGCAATGTTGAATATCTGTATTGTGTTTGCGCAGCTTGAGCGAGAAACGATACAGAAGCGTGTCAGTGATGCTTATTATTCCAGAAGTCAGAAGGGGTTTCGCATGGGTGGAAAGCCTCCTTATGGATATCGCCTTGAGGAAATCATGATGGAGGGAATCCATACGAAGAAGCTGGTGGAGGAGCCACAGGAGGCGGCAATCGTGCGGGAAATCTTTGAGATGTATGAGAAACCTTATACCTCTTATGGGGATATTACCAGATACTATGCGGAAAAAGGGGTGCAGTTTTATGGGAAAGAGCTGATACGCCCAATGCTCGCGCAGCTTCTGAGGAATCCTGTCTATGTTCGCGCGGATATGGATGTATATCGCTTTTTTAAGAGCCATGGTACAAATATTGTCAGCAGACAGGAGCAGTTTGACGGGATTCATGGATGTTATCTATACCAGGGAAGGGACGCAGCGGCAGATAAGCTGCAGAATCTGAAAGGGCATATGCTTGTGGTTGCCCCGCATGAGGGACTGGTATCATCGGAACAATGGCTGAATTGCAGGATCAAGCTCTTTGGAAATAAGACGATTCAGGCGAACAGAAAGGCTGTGAATACCTGGCTTGCCGGGAAGGTGAAATGTGGCCATTGTGGTTATGCTCTTATGAGTGTAAAAATACAGTCCGGTAAACAGTACTTGAGATGCACAAAGCGCTTAAACAACAAGGCATGTCCGGGATGTGGCAAAATTTATACAGAAGAAGTGGAGAATTATGTATATGGAGAAATGGTGCGCAAGCTGCGTGATGCGCAGACTCCGGTGGGATACACGAAACTGAATGAAAATCCGCAGGTAAAGCAGATCTACCGGGAAATTGAGGAGATTGAGGAGGAGATCTCTGTGCTTGTAGATTCCCTGATTGGTGCGGGAGAAACTCTTACGAATTATATTAACCAGAGGGTAGAGCAGCTTGATCATACGCGTCAGTTAAAGGCGGAGGAGATGACGACTCTTGCGGAGAATCATGCGACACCTGAGCAGATGGAGAAAGTGGTGTCCAATATAAGTCTCTGGAATGACATTGATTTTGATGAAAAACGATTTACAGTTGATAAGATGATTACATTGTTAAAGGTACTTCCTGGCTCAATTCAGATACAATGGAAGTTCTGAGGCGGGGGAGACGAGAATATGATGTAGAGATATGAGTTATGTTCGGGGCACAGAAGGTATGACATATTTATGGAGTGGAATGATTCTTATAGGAATCATATATGGAGCTCTGACCGGAAATTTTAAGGCGGTGACAGAGGCGGCTGTGTCTTCGGGAAAGGATGCGGTGACTTTATGTATTTCTATGGCTGGAATCGTAGCGATGTGGTCGGGACTGATGAAGATTGCACAGGAATCCGGGATGGTGGAGAAGCTTTCCGGGAAAATGCGTCCGGTAATAAGGTTTTTGTTTCCGAGGCTGCCTCTGGAATCGGATGCCTGTAAATATATTTCGCTGAATTTCTTATCAAATATCCTTGGACTTGGCTGGGCAGCTACGCCTGCGGGACTGAAGGCAATGGAGTGTCTTGCTAATCTGGAAGATGAGAGGATTCGTTCGCGTGTAGCCAGCAAAGAGATGTGTACATTTCTTATCATAAATATTTCGTCATTGCAGCTGATTCCTGTAAATATGATCGCGTATCGTGCACAGTATGGAAGCGTAAACCCGGCGGCGGTGGTGGGACCGGGAATTGTGGCTACTGCGGTAAGTACTGCGACAGCGGTGATTTTCTGCCGGATTATGAACCGCAGAGGGAGGGGGAGATGAAGCTTCTTTCTTTTCTGTCGGATATGATGATTCCGGTTTTTATGCTCTATATTATTCTGTGGGGCTTATTTGCGAAAAGGGATGTTTATAATGATTTTCTGGATGGAGCGAAAGACGGGTTAAAAACGGTAGCAGGCATCTGTCCGGCACTGATAGGTTTGCTGACAGGAGTTGGGATTCTCAGAGGTTCGGGATTTTTGGACTTTGTGGGAAATGTGTTGGGAAAGTTAACGTCAGGTTTTGGAATTCCTTCAGAAATTTTGCCACTGACTATTGTGAGGCTGTTTTCTTCCAGTGCAGCGCTTGGGTTGTTGCTGGATATTTTTAAACAGTATGGGACAGATTCGAGAGCTGGGTTTATGGGAGCGGTGATCCTAAGTTCGACGGAGAGTCTGTTTTACTGTATGAGTGTGTATTTCGCAGCTGCAAAGATTGAAAAGACAAGATATACGCTGCCGGGAGCGCTTCTGGCGACATTGGCCGGGACGGTAACGGCAATCGTATTGACTGGAATGTATATTTGAATGAAAAAAGCCTTATCATATATAAATTGAATGATAAGGCTTTTAGAATTTGCAAATATCAGGCTGAATCAATTCTGGGTAAGGGGTTTATTCTTTACCAGCATCTCATGAATAATATTCTGCGTGTATTCTCCGATATGTTTTTTATCTTCTTTACTCAGCTCATCCGGGTAGATTGGCTTGCCGTATTCTACCACAACTTTTGCAGGTTTTATTTTCGGGAAGTGGGCTTCGAAGATATCGGCAGAATTGCTGATTGCGATCGGAATGACCGGGCATTTTGTTTTTGTAGCGATCTTGAAGCTTCCTTCATGGAATGGGAGCATATCGAGCTCGTCCTGGTTTCTGTTTCTGGTTCCTTCCGGGAAGATACAGATGGAAATCCCGGATTTTACTTTATCGACTGCTGTCAGGATGGTTTTCAGACCTTGTTTGATATCTTTTCTGTCAAGGAAAAGGCAGTGAAGGTAATGCATCCATGTGGACAGGAGAGGGATTTTTTCCATTTCTTTTTTGGCAATGTAGCCTGTGCGGATCGGGCAGCGGGAATAGGTAAGAAGAATGTCAAAGTAGCTTCTGTGGTTGCCGATATAAAGCACAGGAGTATCTTTTGGCACATTTTCTTCCCCAATCACTGTGACTTTGGCGCCGGTAATCCAGAGGATGAAGCGAAATACTGCCTGGATGATCCGGAGAGAGCTGACATCCTTTGTCATAGGAGAAAATTTGCCTATGATCCATTCGACCAGAAGAATAGGAATGGACAGGATCAGATATCCGATCACCACGATACAGACGAGAATAAATCGTATCATTATTTAATTCCTTTCCGGGCATAAAAATGCTCATGTAATGTGACTGTATGTAATCATTCAGCAATCTGCTATCCTGTAAGATTGTTCAAGACATTAACTTGTTGGTACACCAGGCGTTGAATGATTACGGTGTTCTTTCTATTATAAAGAATTATGGGATATCCTGCAAGAAATAAAAACATAAATTCACGCTGTATGGCTAAGGATTTGTTACTGTGAAAAGAGTAAATCAGTAATATGCATTTCAGGAGAATCACATATGAACAATAGTAATAACCATCCGGATTAAAACATAAAATAGCTAGTAAAGAATGAACAGGGGTGCATTATGGGCAAAAAGGCCGCAGGGCTGGTCTGCATATTTCTGCTGATGGTCATATTAACGGGCTGTCAGCTGATCAGAATTGAAGAGGGAGAACGGACACCTCTGAAATATACGATCGTAAAACAGGAAGAAATCCCGGCGGAAGCTGTGGAACTGATGGAACAGAAGAAGGAGAAAACATTTCAGATGACATACCAGGTGGGAGACGTACGGTATCTGATGAAAGGATATGGGGAACAGCTTACGGGAGGTTACAGCATTCAGGTGGAGGAGGTTTCTGAATCGGAGAATGCAGTGTTCTGCAAAACGAGACTGATTGGCCCGGCGGAGGAGAAAGCAGGAAGTGAGCCGTCTTATCCATGTATTGTTCTAAAGATAGCAGAAACAAAGAAGCCTGTGGAGTTTTCCGGTTGATTGAATCCTGAGTATCTAATTTGAGGGTACAGTGTGCCGGTGGCATACGTTTTGCGTTGGTCAGAGTAAAGGTGAAAAGGTATCATATCAGGAAAGGAATGAAGAAGATTGGAATTAAAAAAAGAGAGTATCCAAATGCTGCGTATCAAGAATAAAGCAACAAGTCAGGTGACTTTTGACGAAGACTATAATGTACCGGATGTGAAACCGGATATCGGCAGGATGGTACAGAGTAAAGCAGAAGTCTCTATGGATGAAGTCCGTCTGAGCGAGGGGAGAGCCCTGCTTAAAGGAACACTGAATGTGGATTTGCTTTACGTGGGAGAAAAAGAGGGAAAAATATACAGTCTTTCAGCGAAGCTTCCGATGGATGAGGTCATCAATCTGGAGGGAATCGAAGGGGGAGATAAGCTGTGCCTGAACTGGGAGATTGAGGATCTCAGTGTTCATGTGATTCATTCCAGAAAATTAAATATCAAGGCAATCGTAACGTTTTATGCGGTGGTGGATGAGCTGGCAGAGGTTAAACTTCCTGCTGCTCTGGATGATGCGGAGATTTCTGTAAAGAAAAAGACAATTCCGCTTATGAATCTGTGCGTACATAAAAAGGACACTCTGCGTATCAAAGATGATATTACCCTTGCATCAAACCGGCCAAATGTGGAGAATCTTTTGTGGTATACCATCGAACCGCGAAATCTTGATATCCGTCCGGAGGAAAATAAGCTCCGGGTAAAAGGAGAACTGGCAGTTTTTGTTCTATACACAGGTTCGGAGGAAGAAAATCCGCCGCAGTGGCTGGAGTATATTATGCCATTTAATAATGAGGCAGAATGTACCGGCTGTCTGGAGGAACTGATTCCGCATATTGAGGTATCGCTGATTCATCAGGGAATGGAAGTGAAACCCGATCCGGATGGGGAAGAGCGCATTTTGCAGGTGGACGCAGTTCTGGAGTTAAACATGAGGATGTACAAAGAGGAAGAACATGAGTTGCTTCTGGATGCATATAGCCCTGTAAAGGAGTGTGTTCTGCATAGAAAAAATGAGATGCTGGAGAGTCTTCTGGTACGCAATTTTTCCAAATGCAGGCTGACGGACAGAATAGAAGTGAAAGAGAATCAGGGAAAAGTTCTACAACTTTGTCACAGCAGTGGCAAGGTAAAGGTGGATAAGACCAGAATAACGGACAAAGGAATTGTAGCAGAGGGAATTGTAGCTCTTAAGATTCTATATATTATAGGAAATGATGAGATGCCATTTTATTCCATGGATGCTATGCTGCCGTTTACACATCTGGTCGAAGCGAAAGATATCGGGCAGGACTGTACGTATTTTCTGCAGGCGGATCTGGAGCAACTTTCCACTGCAATGGCGGATGGGGCTGAGATTGAAGTTAAGGCGGCAGTGGGATTGAATGTGCTGGTGTTCAGACAATGGGAAGAACAGATTATTGAATCGGTGGAGGAACAGCCGCTTGACCGCAAAAAGATTGAAAGTATGCCGGGAATTACGGTTTATATTGTTAAAAATGGGGATACTTTGTGGGACATTGCAAGGAAATTTTACACGACTGTGGATGAGATCTGCAATGTAAACAGTCTTGCAGAAAAAGAGGTGAAAGCAGGGCAGCCACTAATCCTGGTAAAGCAGGTGCCGCAATGATTAACAGAGATTATATTTATATGCTGATATTTTGCAATGATATTCTACAATCCGGGTAAATTCTGTGCATTGCGAAGAGTGTTACCTGGCATGGAGTGAATAGGAATCAATTGAAAAAAAATTTCCACAAAAATAAAGAAACATATATTGAAAACAGCTATGAAATGTTTTAAAATATGTACAAAATATTTTATTGTATACAAAGTACAAGAGAAAATCGGAGGGAATTATGCGTTTACGTGCATTTGCAAAGATAAATCTGGGATTGGATATTCTCAGAAAGAGAGAGGATGGTTATCACGAAGTCCGGATGATCATGCAGACAATTCAGATGTATGATGTACTGGAAATGAAGAAGGTGAAGAAACCGGGAATTTCTCTGTCTGTAAATTATCCGTATATTCCCAGCGATGAACGAAATCTGGTGTATAAAGCGGCGAAGCTTTTGATGGATGAATTTCAGGTAAAAGAAGGCGTAGATATCCGTCTTGAGAAATTTATCCCTGTTGCGGCGGGAATGGCTGGCGGAAGTTCAGATGCGGCAGCAGCGATGGTAGGAATTAACCATCTGTTTAAACTGGGACTTAGTGAGAAAGACCTGATGGATCGTGCAGTGAATATAGGCGCAGACGTTCCTTATTGTATTATGCGTGGAACTGCGCTGGCAGAAGGAATTGGCGAGAAACTTACCAGAATCGCACAGGTTCCGGACTGTTATGTGCTGATCGGCAAGCCGGGAATTGGTGTATCTACAAAGACAGCTTATGAGAGTCTGCAGCTTGATAAGATTCAGTCCCATCCGGATATTGACGGAATGATCAGGGATATTGAGAATGGTAATCTTCTGGCGATGACGGATAAGATGGGAAATGTTTTCGAATCAGGAATCATCGGGAAGTATCCGGTGATTGGTGAGATTAAAGACCTGATGGAAGCGAACGGAGCGCTTAAAGCGATGATGAGTGGGAGCGGTCCGACGGTGTTTGGCATTTTTGATGATCGTGAGAAGATGGAGGCTGCGGCAGCAGTACTCAGACAGAGTAATCTGGCTAAGACTGTTTTTGCAACAGAAGTAACGAAAGTAAGGGAGAGACACAAATGACAAGTGAATTTTCAGTAAACATGAATGAATATCTGCCATTGAGAGATGTGGTTTTTAATACATTGCGTCAGGCAATCCTCAAAGGAGAGCTGAAGCCGGGCGAGAGACTGATGGAGATTGCCCTTGCAGAGAGACTTGGAGTGAGCAGAACTCCGATCAGAGAAGCGATGCGTAAGCTGGAGCAGGAGGGGCTGGTTGTGATGATCCCGAGACGTGGAGCTCAGGTTGCGAACATTACAGAGAAGGATCTGAACGATGTTCTGGAGGTTCGTATTGCCCTTGAAAACGTAGCTATTGAGAAAGCCTGCGCACGTATGTCAGAAGAAGAGATGAGTAGACTCTGGCTTGCTGCCAAGGAGTTTGAGCATACGATCACAGAGGGAAATCTTGTAAAGCTTGCCGAGGCAGATGTTGCGTTTCATGAGATTATTTATCAGGCTTCGGATAATAAGAGACTGATTCAGGTTCTCAACAATATGCGTGAGCAGATTTACCGTTATCGTGTGGAATATCTTAAAGAAGGAGAGACAAGAGATTTGCTTGTGAAAGAGCACGAGGAACTTACCAGGGCAATTAAGGAACGTGACGTCGAACGTGCGAAACAGCTTTCCTTCCAGCATATTGAGAATCAGAGAATGGCTATTCTGCGTTCAATTGAGGCTGAGAATGCAGAACGTGAGCGCTTAGAGAAGGAGAAATCCAGAGGTCGCAGATAGAACAGTGTTGGGATTGTGAATTGTTGCGTATATAATTTTTAATATCGGGAAATTCTAAGAGAGGCGAAAAGCCTCTCTTTTTTTGTCAGGCGGAGAATCCTGCAAGCAGGATTTTTATAGAAACGAGGTGATAACTGTGAAAGAACCGGAAATTTCCCGAAAGGTATCTGCAAATCTGCGGGAGAATGAAAAGTATCTGCGAAGCAGACTGGAGAATTGTGCTGATATTCTGATCCGTCCGATGAGACTCGGAGAGAACCATAAAGTAGACTGTCTCATGGTTTATATAGAGGTTGCGGTTTCTAATATGATGCTGGACGATTCTGCCATTGGAAAGATGATCAATCATTTCTGGGAAATTTCTCCCGGACAGATTCAGGAATTTGTTCAGCATAACAGCCTTGGAATCGCAGATGTGAAGAAACTGGAAGATCTGGACGAGGCCATAGAAGCCATGCTGACCGGAAATGCCATATTTTTTATAGATGGCTATGACAAAGCAATGAAAATCTCCAGCAAGGGTTATCCGTCTATGGGAGTGATGGAGGCCGAATCAGAGAAAGTTCTCAGAGGTTCCCGGGAGGGATTTTCAGACAGTGTAAAGAGCAACAGCGCATTGGTAAGAAAGAGACTTAGGGATACCAGACTTAAAGTGGAAGAGTATAAGATCGGAGTGCGTTCTCATACCCTGACTCAGGTATTGTATATGGATGACCTGGTACATGAAGAACTTCTGGAAAAGGTAAAAGAAAGGCTGGAGGAGTTTCAGATTGATGGGATTCTGGACAGCGGTATGCTGGAACAGCTGACGGAGGATGTATGGTATTCGCCTTTTCCGCAGTATCAGACAACAGAACGGCCGGACCGCGCTGTGCAGGAAATTCTGAACGGTAAGGTTGTGATTTTATGTGATAATTCACCGGAAGCTTTAATTTTGCCGGGGAATTTCAACAGCTTTATGGAGAGCAGCGAGGACTGGTATCACAGATTTGAAATGGCTTCTTTTCTGAGGATACTGCGATATCTGGCGGTGATTATGGCAACAATCCTGCCGGGACTTTATCTGGCAGTGATTCGTTTTCATACACAGATTCTGCCATCTTCGTTGATTTTGTCTTTTGCTGAGGCGAGGGAGGGTGTCCCTTTTTCAAGCGTAGTGGAACTTATTTTTCTGGAGCTGGCTTTTGAACTGATCAGGGAGGCAGGGGTGAGGGTTCCGGGATCGCTTGGAAATGCCATCGGAATCGTGGGCGGCCTGATTATTGGACAGGCAGCAGTAGATGCAAATCTGGTAAGCCCGATCGTTGTAATGATCGTGGCTTTGACAGCACTGGGTTCAATGACGGTTCCGAATGAAGAATTTGCAGCGGCATTCCGATTGGTAAAATATGGATTTCTGATTCTGGGTGGATATCTTGGAATTTATGGGCTTGTATTAGGAGTATATCTGCTGGTGAGTCATCTGGCAGGACTGATGAGTTTCTCGGTTCCATATCTGGTGCCTTTTATAAAAAAAGAACAGGCGGGCAATGGAGGAGAAGGAATCTTGAGAATTCCTTTGCGAAGAAGAAGCTTAAGACCACTTTTTGCAAGAGAAGAACAGAAAATCCGGTTAAAAAGGAGGGGATCCGGTTCATGAGATTTGCAGAGAATAACAGAATTTCTCACAGACAATTATACAGACAGATGATACTGGCACTTCTTGCACCGTTTATGCTTTGTATTTTTGGAAAAGGTGGAATAAATGGGATCAGCGCTGTGACAGGGACTGTGCTTGCATTGATTTTACTTGGGTTCTATGTGATTTTGCTGATTCGCCTCACGCCTGCTTTTGATGATCTTGTAAAATCTGCGGGAGGTTTTGTTGGGCGACTGATTGGGATTTTCTTCTTGCTTTATGTATTGCTGGCAGGAGGATATCTGTTGGCACTTTTAAGATATCTGGTTCCTGCGAGTCTTATCACAGGAGTTTCCGGCAGATGGATTGCGTTCTGGGCGATAGTGGCGTGTTCGCTGGGAACTTATAAGGGAATGCAGAGAAGAGGGCGAATGGCGGAAGTTTCCGGAGGCCTGCTTCTGGGGGGAATTGTGATTATGCTGGCACTTTGCGTACCTCAGGCGAAGGCAGAGTATTTTATGGAAACATTGCAGTGGAATGAGGTTACAGGGAAGAATATCTGGCAGTCTTTTTACGGGATATTATGTGCATTTTCGGCGGTTGCATTGTTGCCATTTCTGATGGGAGATGTGGAGAAATATGGAAGTGCAGGGAAGACTGCAGCGGGTGCGATCCTGACACTGGGAGTGCTCCTTATAGGAATGGAACTTCTGCTTCCGGCAGTGCTGGGATATGACAGGATAAAAGCGGAAAGTTATCCGGTTTTACCGTTATTGGACGGCGCTGATCTTCCCGGAAATGTGTTGGCGCGTTTTGATATTATATGGATGGGGTTTTTGTTATACAGCCTGCTTTTTGCGATAGGAAGTTTGCTGCATTATGGACATCAGATCATCCGAAAAGCACACCTTGGTACGGGGCGGTTATGGATGCCGGTGATGATATTTCTGATATCACTTCTGGAAGAGAATGGAAATGGAATCTTAAATTATTTTGGGTGGATTCTGGCATATGTTTTTGTTCCGGGAATTTTAATCTGCCAGGTTTATCTGTTTTTCAGAGGAAAGGAGAGACATAAGAATCACAGGAAGAAAGCGCCTGCTGTGGCTGCCGGAATTCTGGCGCTCAGCTTTTTCCTGGGAGGATGTGGTGTGGCTGTGGAGCCAGAAAAGAGAATATATCCGATGGCGCTTGGCATGGACGCTTCGCCGGAAGGAATTCTTCTGTCTTATGGGATGCCGGATATGTCGGAGAGTACCGGACAGGGGAAAGAAGAGGAAGATGGCGGGGCAAGACTTCTGCAGATCAGTGGTTCTGATTTTACGCAGATTGAGCAGGTATATGACCGTTCGCAGGAGAAACTTCTGGATATGGGACATCTGCAGGTGCTGGTCATTGGACAGACACTTGTAGAAGATGGACGTTGGAGAATGGTCCTCGATTATCTGAAACAGGAGGCTTTTGTCGGGGAGGATCTTTACGTATTTGAAGCGGAAAATGCGGCAGAGATTCTGAACTGGCAGGGGGAGGATAATTCGTCGGTGGGAGAATATATTTCAGGGCTGCTTGAGAACAGAATGTCTGGGGGAAATACAGAGATGGTGACTCTCAGGGAGCTTTTTTATGAAAAGTATAAAGAGGATAAGCTAAAGGAATTGCCTTATGTGAATATCAGGAATGGAAGTATAAATCTTCAGAATGTGTAAATAATTTCAATAACAGAATTAACAGGAGGTTTATGCAATGATAAATAGAAGAAACGCAATGATAAAAAGAAAAACAGGTATAGCAGGAAAGATAACAAAGAAATTGACCATTACGATTATAGGAGGACTTGCAGGTGCGATTCTGGCGAGAACGATGCCGCAGCAAGTACAAAATTTCGCACAAAAACGACAGGAACAGACAGCAGTTACCGCATGGTGGGGAACGCTCTATCCGAAATTCTGTTTCTCTCAGATCCCTGAGGAAAATAAAGACCAGAAAGATGACATAAAGATATCCTTCTGGCTTGCGCGGGCTCTTGATTGGTGATAGAATAATGGGACAATCATTATGAAAGATAATGAACAATCGTAACAATTCAGCAGTCTGCTATTCCGCGAGGTACTGAACAGTTACGAACAATCAATAGAGATGGAGAGAAATTAATGAATATAGACAGAGAGGCACCGATTGGAGTATTTGATTCCGGTGTGGGAGGACTGACCGTTGCGCGTGAGATTATGCGCAATCTTCCTTCAGAGAAAATCGTATATTTTGGTGATACGGCGAGAGTGCCTTATGGAAGTAAATCGAAAGAGACAATTATCCGGTACTCCCGACAGATCATCCGTTTTCTGCAGGAACAGCAGGTCAAGGCAATCGTCATTGCCTGTAACACGGCAAGTGCATTTGCACTGGATGCAGTAAGAGATGAATTTGATATTCCGATCATTGGTGTAATAGAACCAGGAGCTGAGGTTGCAGCAGCCCAGACTAAGAATAAAAGGGTTGGAATTATTGGTACTGTAGGAACAGTAGGAAGTGGTATACATGCAGAATACCTTAAGAAACTGGATCCAACGATCACAGTCTTTGCAAAAGCATGCCCCCTTTTTGTACCGCTGGTTGAGGAAGGATGGCTACATGATTCTGTGACAGATGAGGTTGCTGCCAGATATCTGAAGGAGCTGCAGGATAAAGAGGTAGATACACTTATCCTGGGATGTACACATTATCCACTGCTTCGATCTACGATCAGAAAGATCATGGGAGAGGATGTGTGTCTGGTGAATCCGGCTTATGAGACTGCGCTTGAGCTGCGCAGATTGCTGGATGAGAAAGGACTTTCCAGCGAAGGTACAGAGAAGAATGAATTTCCGTACCGCTTCTATGTAAGTGACCTGGCGGATGAGTTTAAGGCATTTGCCAATTCGATTCTGCCGTATGATGTGGAGATGACCAAGAAAATAGACATAGAAAAGTATTGATATATTATAGCTGCAAAAGAGAAGACAGTGTGATTGATTATATGAACTGTCAGGTGCTGAATTATAGTGATTCTTAAAAATATTGTAGCAGCTGGAATGATACATAAAAACAAAGCTATAGAAGAATATCAGGAGTATGAGAGAAATGGATAAAGAAGTACTGATTCACGTAAGGGGACTTCAGACAATAGATGCAGATGGCGATCAGGAACCGGTCGAGATCGTTGTACCTGGACAGTATTATTTCCGGAATGGAAGTCATTATTTGCGCTATGAAGAGATTCTGGAGGATTTCGCAGAACCTACGATTAATTACATAAAAATATCACCTAAGGGCATGGAAGTCCGCAAAAAAGGTGTGGTTAATGTTCACATGGTTTTTGAACAGGGTAAGAAGAATATGACTTACTATACGACTCCTTATGGAACGATCGAGATGGGAATTGCTGCAACGAATATGAATCTGGAGGAAAATGACGGCAGCCTTGATATGAAGGTTGACTATGCATTGGATATGAATCAGGAGCATGTGGCAGACTGCTATCTTGCGATTAAGGCACAGCCGAAGGATTGTAAGGATTTCACGATTTAACCGAATCAAGTAAGTCCCCTGCGGAGGTTGCGAAGAGCAATAAGCAGTGAGAGGGGACTTGAATGGAACCTATAAATAGGAGAACTTACAGATAGGTGTAAAACGATTAGAATTAAATAAAAGACCGATGATCTTATATAGGGATATGCTGCCTGCGAAGCAGGAGACATATCAAAGATCATCGGTCTTTTTCATACAGTAAATATTCACCTGACTGATTTAACTGGTGATTATTTAGCAGCTTTATCTTTCTTAAATCTTGCGAAGAAACCTTTCTTCTTAGTAGCCGGTGCTTCCAGAGAACCACGGATTCCTTTCACGCCTACGATATAAAGACCGCTTACTTCGGCTTTGATTTCTTTCTTAACCGGAATCAGATCGAAGACTTTCTCATCTGCGATCATGATAGCAATCCTTGGTCCGACTTTGGCTTTAACGATCGGAAGTTTGGAACGGCGCATAAGCTTAGGTGTCTGTTCAATTACCATCTGAGGAAGTCCGGATTCTTTTAACGGCATCCTCTTTTTATCGATAACCAGCATGGAAACGGTTTGTTTTGTTGCTTCAATCTGAGCCTGCTGTTCTTCCTGTTTCTTCTGAGCTTTTTTGCCGAAGAAATATAAACCGATCAGTGCAGCGATCAGGATAACAAGAATGACCAGAAGGACTATTGTTACTGTACTCATTTGAATCCTCCTAATATGTGTGTTTTCACAGGGGCTGTTACAGATAGACAGCCCATTGCATAAAAATTATTTTATCATTAAACAGGACAAAACGCAATTATTAAAAAAGAATTCTTGGGATTTTGGCAGGTGTATATAAAAATATTTTGCGAGAAAGTGTAGTACGAATAGTAACTGGAAATTTGTATTATTATACGTTATAATTGTAGTAAAAACATTTTTACAGGATGGAAAGCCTGTGTGTGGTTATAATATGGTTATCCAGATAACAATAAAAGTACTGAACAAAAGGTAACTGTTCACCAATTACTTATTCAGAGGATAAAAAGGAGGAAAGTATGAGCAAATTAAAGCCTGACTCTGAAAATACAGAGGAGAGACTTTCAGATAAGGAAGAAGTAACTAAAAATGAAACGGCTGCAAATACAGCAGATAAGAATGCAGTAGATACAAGTATGGCAGATGCCAATACAAATGCAGAAGATACAAAGGCAACAGATACAAATACAGAAGATACAAATGCAGATAGTGCTTTGCAGGAATCAGAAACAGAGAAACAGGCACAGACTTCAGAGACAGAAGTACAGGATAAGTCATCTGAGGAGGAAGAACTTCCGGCTGCAAGTGAGGATGAGGATTTCTTCTATGATGACAATAAAGCATATGAGGCCCGAAGAGCAGCCAGACTGGAACGGCGCAATAAACTTCGCCGCAGAAAAAAGAGAGTGCGTATTGCCGGTGGAATCGTAGTAGTGGCAGCGGTAGCAATCGGAATCGGCGTGGGATTTTACGGGGAAGAATTGCAGACATTTTTCAGCGAGCAGCAGACAAAGATCACTCAGATGGCAAAGTTATTTGGTACAAGGAAAGAAAAGACTGCCCAGACAATTGCAGAAGCAGAGGGAGAAGCGGAAGCTGAAAATACAGCAACACCTGAGGCA
>OGFC01000235.1_pt1 | contig 58691 bp, 53 predicted proteins | sample 1570841 | NCBI WGS metagenome assembly OGFC01 (sample SAMEA2582137, study PRJEB24529) | metagenome | biome: Human gut stool | place: China | collected 2011 | reverse complement strand
ATATCCTGAAAGCCTTCAAATCCAAAGCGCTGCATATCATTGCATTGCATATCGGTATCCTCCTGCAACAGGCAATCAAACAGCAGTGTGCTCTTCCCTGAACCGGATACCCCGCTGACAGCATTTACCGCATGCTTTAAAAAGACGGCATTCTGATTTTTCAGATTATGCATACTGGCATGCCGGATACCAAAGGTCTGGATACTGGATATTGTATGAGGTAGCTTCCCATGTCGTCGCCGCAAGGCCGCCGCATACAGGGATTTGGGATTTTTCAATACTTCTGTTATGCTTCCCGAGCACAATATCTCCCCGCCAAGCATCCCAGCGCCGGGGCCTACCTCAAGCAGATAATCGCATGCCTGAATCACCTGTTTATCATGCTCGATAACGATGACCGTATTGCCCTGATCACGCAGCTGCTTCATAACTGTAATGATTCCCTCGTTATCTCTGGGATGCAAACCGAGTGTCGGCTCATCCAGTATATAGATCATCCCCGTCAGAGAGCTGTCCAGACTCGCTGCCAGACGAACACGCTGCTTTTCTCCGCCGGATAAGCTCATCATCGTACGATTCAGATGCAGATAGCCCAATCCGATACGAAGCAATCGGGAACACTTCGTTTTCAAATCCAGCAGATAGGATTGCGCATCCTGCGATAGCTGCTTTTGCTCTGTAAAGAAGACTTCCACCCAATCCAGCAGCTCCTGCAGGGACAGCTGTGCCAGCTGCGGCAGTGTTTTCCCACAGAGGACAGCCTCTTTACTTCGTTTCTGCAGACGCTCTCCATGACAATGCGGGCATTCCTTTGACACAAGAAGACGCTTTCCCGAAAAGCTTCCCTCCGATTCCTTGTATCTCCGCCAGAAATTTGGAACGGCTCCTTCAAATTCCGCAAGGCTTGGATAGCGCTCCTTTACCGCTGCACTGCCATGTATCAATATTTTCTGCACATCCGGATGCAGCGAAGCAAATGGTACATCCGGTCGGACAGAAAGGGAAACCGGCTGCAACACCTTCGCAAGCAGCTGCAGGCGATAGTCCAGATATCGGTGCTGCCACAGGGTTATCGCTCCTTCCTGCAGCGACAGCTGCGGCTGTATCAGGCGGTTCATATCCAGCTCAAAAACCGTCCCCATCCCCTCACAATGGGGACAGGCTCCTCTTGCGGTATTAAATGAAAAATGTGTTCGCGTCAGCTTTTCAAAGCGTTTTTTACAATGCGGACATATGGTATAAACACTATATTCCTCATGCTCCTTAACCAGCTCCTCGCTGAGCATAGGCGCATGGACAGGCATGTGACAGCAGGGACATGGATAGACAGACAGCTTTTCAAACAGCATACGAAGGTCTGTATACATATCCGTCATGGTACCAAGAGAGGATCTTGGATTCATATTTTTATAATCCTGAGATATCACGATTGCCGCAGCCGCATGCTGTATGGATTCCACCCTTGGCTTAGCAATTCCCTGATAGGAAATCGCCTCCAGATACTGCCGCTGACATTCCTGATACAAAACATCGATCACGAGTGTTGATTTTCCTGATCCGGAAACACCGATGACTCCTGTCAGCTTCCCATGCGGTATACATACACTGACATTTTTCAGATTTCCCTGTGTGGCATGTGTTATCACGATATCCTTCATCCTCATCACCTCATCATATACCTATACTATACAGGAATGCAGAAGGAAATGCTATCAACGCAAGACAGCATTTTGTCAACCAAACATAACAAAGAACGCGCTGCCCTTCAGGCGGATATAACAATAGAGCTGCTTTGTCATCTTTTCCTGCTTCTTATTTTATGGTATGATTCCCGCAGGTGATGATATGAAATATAAGCTAATGGTAAGTGATTTAGACGGGACGCTGTTAAACGAGCAAAAATTTGTAAGCAGTATAAATAAGGCAGCAATCCGCAAGGCAAGGAAACAGGGAATGTCCTTTGCAATCGCCAGTGGAAGACCGCTGTATCCGATTCTCTCCCTCATAAAGCAATGGGAAATGGAGGAGCTCGTGGATTATGTACTCGGTATGAATGGCGGATGCATTTATGATAAAGCAAAGGATACGCAGAAGAACTTTTATACCATAGACGGAGAGCTGCTGAAGCATATTATGGATCAATATCAGGATATGCCCGTGCGCTTCTGGATCTTTGAAAAGGAAAAGCGCTATGTGAATACGGGAACTGCGGCAACCCGTGCCAAGGCTGCTCTGTATCATGAGGATGAACAGATCACAGATTTGTATGCACTTTGTGACCGACCAAGACAAAAGCTGATTGTGGAATGTCAGCCAGAGGATATGGATATGGTAGAGCAGCGTGCAAAAAAGCTGAATCTTACGACCTGTGCAGCCTTTCGTTCCGATCCCACCCTGTTTGAGTTTGTGGATAAGCGGGTGAATAAGGCAAGCGGGCTTCGACACCTGTGTGCGGATATTGGTATCGCGATGGATGAGGTGCTCGCCTTTGGTGATACGAGCAATGACAACGAGATGTTGAAGGAAGTCGGACACGGCGTATGGATGAGCAACGGGACCATGGATACCTTTGCCCATGCGGACGCCCAGACAATTTCCAATGAGGAGGACGGTGTGGCCTGGTATCTGGAAAAGCATATTCTAGCCAGATAACAAGTACGCAATCTACCGCGTGAATTCCTGTGAATGCATAACAGAGGGAATGAAAAAGCCAATACGGCAGGTGATATACCTGCAGCATCGGCTTTTTTGTTTTCTCGCTTTATTTCTTAGAACCTGCCAATCCATTGTACGCTCATGCTATCCTCATGCACTTGTCACCCTATGTATCTGGCGTTCATACATCCTTTTTCATACAGCTATTCACGTTGTCCTGTATTTTATTTCCTGCATTCCTAGTTACCTGCAATTCGCAAACAGGACAGCTTCCACAGGAAGGCTCTACGATGCACACAGGGCGCATACCTTGTCGTCCTTTATCGTGGCAAGGAATCCCCGAATATGCATGATGTTTCTTCCTGCTTTGCTTATATATGCACATACTATAAGGAAGATGCACCTGCTGTTTCCCTTACTGCGTATGCACAAAGTCCAGCGCTGTCAAATCACAGCGTGCTATTTCCTACTATTATTTTTAACGTCATCGCTCGCCTAAATCTATCTTTTTTCATGATACCTCGACCGCAGTACGTTCCCCATAGCACAGGCGCAGGGAGGTCAATAAAAAGCTGATACACGAGACGAAGCCGATGCGATTATACAAAATACGCTAGCCTGAACCTTCGGACGAGCTTTGTTTTTCTTATGCTAAAAAGACTGCCGCAGGGCAGCCCTTGCACTATAAATTTTTTTCGTTCCTTTTCAGCATACGGTTCACCATGCGTTCAGACAATCCCATTTTCTCAGAAATCTGTGAAAGGCTCATCCCCTGCTGTGTGAAGCGGCTGACGACAACAGGCAGTGGTTCACTGACCTCGATGATGTGCATGTCCGGATCGTAAAAACGAATGCCTCTTTGTCCCCAGTCATGCTCCTTTACCGGATGAAGCTGCACGATATCCGTACGACTGTTTAACAGCTTTACAAAAGCGTCCAGATCCTCACATTCCAAATACAGCTCCGCATCATTGCCGCCGTAATGAACATCCGTAGGCTCCTTCTCCAGAAAATCCGCCCAGCTTTCTCTTGTCTGAAAGGATATACCTCCTGTCATCGTGAAATTTGTACCAAAATCCTGTATCACGCGAAGACCGCACACCTCCTTATAAAAAGCAATCGTGCGCTCTTTATCATCTACTGCATATAAGCTTCCCATGTATTTCATACCGCTGTCTCCCTGTGTATACAGCCATTATACCAGAGGACCGTCAATAGGAATTGTAAAAAGAAGACATCCGTTGGAATTGAGCGATTTTATGTTCCATGGTATACAAAGCGAAATGCCCTGTTTTCCGATGCATAGGATCAAACCGTTTTCCTTTACACGCTGATTACTTTTTTTCCCTGATTGGCAACAGCCTCCATTTTCTGCTTCAAAAGCTGCGGATCACCAAGATATCTATGGTGCAAAGGATTGCCCTGTGCATCGAATTCATATAGCAGCGGAATGCCCGTTGGAATATTCACATTCACGATATCCTCCTCACTGAGCTTATCAAAATATTTCACCAATGCACGCAGAGAATTTCCATGTGCCGCAATGATGACGCGTTTCCCTGCCATCATATCCTCTTTGATGACCTTGTTGAAATACGGTACCACCCGTGCAACCGTCGTTTCCAAGCTCTCACAGCTCGGCAGCTCATCCGGCTCCACATCCCGATACATTATCTGTGCAACAGCACTCCGCGCATCGTTTGGATTCAATGCCGGTGGGAGGATATCGTAGGAGCGCCGCCACTCCCTGACCTGCTCTTCTCCGTATTTATCAGCGGTTTCCGCTTTATTCAAGCCCTGCAAAGCTCCATAATGCCGCTCATTCAGCTTCCATGACTTCACAACTGGAAGCCAGGTGCGATCCATTTCATCCAGAATGTGATCCAGCGTATGCACCGCTCTTTTTAAATAGGAAGTATAGCAGATATCAAAATCCAATCCTTCCTGCTTCAGCACTCTTCCTGCCGCCTTGGCTTCTTCATGTCCTTTTTCACTCAGATCAACATCTGTCCATCCGGTAAACAGGTTTAATTTATTCCATTCACTCTCTCCGTGACGAATCAATACAAGCTTCATCTGTGACTCCTCCTTAGGTGTTAAAAGTTATCTCTATCTAACTAATAACAGTATATGCTTGTAAAGGAGTGCTGTCAATGCATTTGCTCACACTGTCATGAAAAGGTCCAAATCCCGGCAAAATGTCACACAGAAATAGGAAGCCCTCAAGAGCCAGTGAATCGATTCCTATAAAAGCTTACAATTTCCACATTACCATCCATCGTTTTTCTGCCCAGATGAAACCCGCATTTCTTTGTATAGAAGTTGATATTCTGTTCTTTGTCAGCAGGAGTGACAAGCGTAATTTGTTTCCAGTTGGGACAAACTGTTAGCATATATTGAAATGCCTGCGTGCCGATTCCCATTCCCTGATATGCTGGAAGTACACATAGACAGTTAAGCTCATACATTTCTTTTTCCTTTTCAATCACAGAAATTACTCCGACAGAATCCGTATCATACAACACGATATATTTGCTAGAGGTTTCGATAGCTGCCTCCATTTCCGCCTTAGTTTTCCCGTAACCGGGACATTCTCCATATCGTATGTAATCATCATAGAACGAAGCATTATAAATATCCAGCAGTAACTCCGCATCATCCGTTGTTGCTTTTCTATAGGTAAGCTCCATTCTTCCCACTCCTTCTTCCATCCTAAGCTTTTCACTTCGTGTATTTCCCAGGGCTGCAAGATAGTATGTAATTATTTCACGCGGTGTCACACGTGCTTCCTGCATCCCAAGAATCCTACATTATTGGCTTACGGCCTTGTAATCAACGATTCGTAAAATGATAAATCTGCTGCTTCTCATTCTTACTGCGCTAGCATATCGCGTTTGCCTTGTGATGCAAAATCGGAATTGCAAGCGCATCAAAGCAATTTGTATTTCAAAAATGCCTTATATAGTCCATCCTGATCCACGGCAGCAGTGATATCATCCGCCATAGCTTTGATTTCCTTACCTCCACTATCCATAGCGATTCCCAGCGCACAATATTCCAGCATAGGCATATCCACTGCCGCATCCCCAAAAGCAATCGTATCCTTTTGCTCCATATGAAGATAATTCAGCAGAAGAGAGATCGCTGTCGCCTTGTCAATATCCTGTATTCCAATATCACCAAAAAGAGCTGTTTCCCCCTTACCACCCCAGGTACTGATTTTTAAATCCGGAAAGTATTGCCTTGCGGCAGTCACATCCGCATAGGAATTTAAAATAAAGCTGATTTTATTAACATCCTTTCGATACAGATTTTCTCCAAACACCATATTCGGAAACTGTGTACGTATATGGATATTCTCCTGCGCTTTCCCCTTGCGCTGCATGTATTTCTGCATGACAGGTTCTCCTGCTTCTTCAAAATGTTCACTTGCGTACAGCCCCGTATTGCTTTCCAGATAAAATTCCAGATTACGGCTATGCAGCCAGTCTACGATTGCACTGCATTGTTCTTTTTTTAAATGTGCATGAAATAATATGTCTCCATGATGCTCGATATATCCGCCATTTGCGCCAATCATCCCATCCAGACCGATATTCCATATTTCATCATATACCTCACTGCGGCTTCTACCGGTACAGATGTAAACCAGATGTCCTTGTGCTCTGGCCATACGTATCGCTTCGACTGCGGAAGGCGGCAAATGATTTTCATAATCCACCAGCGTTCCATCCACATCGATCAGAATGACCTTTTTTTCTAAATTATACATCGTTATTCCCTCCTCATAGTATTGAGCTGTATTGTCTTCATAACACCTGCACACTTACATCTAGCGCCAATGATAAAGTCTGATCAAACAAATAGTGCTGTGATGAGAAGAAACCAAAGAATCGTTGGCTTTTATTGGTTATGCCATTATGATTTGACTGCCTTCTGTATGGTTTGATTATAGCGGATGCGGAAATCATCGTCAACTGTGTTTTAACACGTATATAACCTTCTCGTACACTGCCTGTAAGAACAGTTTTGCAAATAAACACGATTCTATCTCTACTGTATTTTTATCATGCATTAAGGAAAGAAAGCAAACTACTCTATATACTGAAAGAGCATGATAAGTATTTAAAAAGCCTCTACAGCCTTATTCCTTCGTAAGATTATCCTTGCACACCTTCTCCGTATTGAATAACCATCCTTATTTTTATTGTCCGGCGCAACACAAAAGAAGACGGAATCCGTCTTCTTTTCAATTCATAGCCGCTTACTTATGCAAGCTGCTTTTTTTACGAACAGTTACAACAATAGCCATGGATACAAGACCAAGCAAAGCAAATGCAGAAAATAAGCCTGCTGTGGTAGTATCACCGGTATCTGGAGAGCTATGCTCCTTATCGTTCTTCTCCCCTTCTGTTGGAGTAGTATTTACTGCATCCTCTGTTATTTTTTCATAAATCGGTTTTACAAGAAGATTTTTACTTACCTTTGTGAAATCTGTATCCCATTTTACAAAGCGATAATTTTCAAGCTCAGGGGCCTGTGGAGCAGTTGCTGAAGCACCAGCCTCTACTTTATCTACTTTCAAAACAGCGCCGGTGTGATCAACGAAAACGACATCATAGATTGTGGTATCCGGTGTCGGATTTGTGGTAGTACCACCATTATCCGCCTTTTTATCCTCGTATATAACAGCATAGGTTGAAAATTTATCGGTTTCAAAATTTAAAATATGCTCATTCTGCTTTGTAGTTAGAATTTCTGCTTTTCCATTATGTATGCGGACAACATGGAAAATTCTTCCCTCCTTCATCAGATTCTCTGGAAGTATAATTGAATACACCAGTGGTGAGGATGCTTCCTGCATATTTCCAACAACAGCTCCACCAACCTTCAGTACAATCCGTAGGTCAAGATATTGAGCGATTCCCGTGCTGGAATTATTTTTGGCAGAAAGCTGTTCTAGCGTATCACCAATCTGTGAAGCTTCCTCCTTACTGATTTCCGATGCTTCTGTGCGTTGGGATACAACCTCAACCGTTAACGCTTTTCCATCCTCCAGCCCTTTTTTAATTTTAGCAGCTGTTTCTTCGCTTACCATTGAAGTTTCTCTTCCTGCCAAAATGCTTTCTGCAAGCACATCGATACTTTTATTGAGCTTTTCTATAACAGTTTTATCATTCAGTCCAGCTTCTACCCTTTCCGCAGGCTTTGTTGTATCGAGCGGCGGTATCACCGCTGTCACTTCATCCACTGTAACTGTACAGCTTGCACTCACATTTCCAGCAGCTGCTGTTATCACCGCTGTTCCCGGACGTAGCGCTAAAACCCTATTTGTATCCCCATCAAATGTAGCAATCGTAGGATCACTGGATGTCCAAACAAGATTCTTATCTTTTGCAAGGCTTGGAGCAGCTTCGGCATGTAAGGTTGCTGCTTCACCAGTCTGTAGCTTCAGCTCTGTTTTATCCATATGAACGGAGGTAACAGGGATCTGGATAAAATCACCCTGTAAATCAAATACACTGGTTGCTTTCTGTGTAGTCGCACCTCTTTCCAATGAAGGCTCCGCATTCATATGAATGGTAAGTGGTGCAGATTCAGAGCCATCCAAGGTAGAAATCCAGTTCTTATATTTGTTTACGAAAACACTCTTATCAACATATTGAAATCCGGAGAATATATTGTCATACGCTGCATTACTTCCGATATTAACATCAATTGCTGCAGCCTGCCCGTAATTCACATCTCCTGCACCCCAGTTATTCCAATTTGCGGTTCCTAATGCGTTATCATTGTCATCATAGTAGGAGCCTGCATAAATATTGCCAACAACGCCGCCATTGACATTCACGGTTGCTTTTCCTGTAACCATCGTTCTCTGCATAAGAGCAATATCTTTGGTGGTTCCTCCATTAAAATTGATTGTCAGCTGACCAATTTCTCCATTCGTTCCACCCAAAACACCAGCCTGCATTGGAGATGTAGTAGCTGCAATTGCACCTCCATTTACCGTAACATTCGCATTCTCTACATAGGTATTGCCATAGCTGCCAGGAACAAGCGCCTGAGCAGAGCCGCCATTCATCGTAATATTTACTGTATGAACGGTATGCTCTTTTCTTTTTTCATACGATGCAGCCCCACCACCGGAGACTATATCCTTTGCCTTTGCCCCCTGATTTCCAATTGCCATGCCAATTGTTCCATTGTCAATAATAATATTGGAGGTACCAATACTTCCCGGTCCCTTATTTGAACCGATGATTGTACCAATGACGCCACTCTTCATTTCAATGGTTACCTCATCATAGCTGCCATTTTCCTCTGCTCCTGCGAACAGAAAGGTATCCTTGTCTACAACGATGCGTTTATTCCTATCGTTTTTTAAAGCTGCGTAGGTATTGCCATCTGTATCCTGCTCGATAACGACATCGTTTCCATTTGCAAATACATAGCGTTTTCCACTTACTGTATTCACAGTTAACTTACCTTCCGATTTTGAATCAGCTGCGAGCAGCTGAGTAGGCGTTAAACATCCAAGCATCAATGCGAGCGATGCCAGAGCTGTTATAAACTTTTTCATTGTTAAATTCCCTCCTTCATATCTCAATCATGAAATGTTCTTCTTAACCTCTGATCTTTCCCCTATCACCTCAATCCATATCAATACGTATACCTTTGTAAATAGTAGGTGGTTATTTGAAAAACCACCTTTTTTAGACTTGTTTTTTAAAAAAATAAGTCTTTTTTTTGCTACATTTCAAAAAAATCACAGCGTGTATAAAAGTATACGATATGACATATATGTGATGTAACTGCCCCTTATAGTGATGACATTACATCTACAGTATAGCGCCAAATACAGTTAAATACAATATCTTTTCTATTTTTATAGCCTCATTACCGGTATCCCTTTCTTCTTTGAAATCATGAGAAGGAAAGCTGTTTATCAGCTTTTTTGTACAGGACATCATAAAAAAGATGCATAAAGGGACCCCTCATGCATCATGCTGTTAATTTTCTGTTATTATCTCTTTTCCACTGCCACCCATACCTCAGCCAAATCATTCTCTCCATAATATGTTATATCCGGCGCCTTTGCTTTCATCCTTCCGGTGATATATCCGGAATTCAGCGGTCTGTAATCAGATTTTGGCAGCCATTTGGTTATTGCCTGCACCTCTGTTTTTCCGATGGTATCAATCGTACATGGAAACACTGCCCAGGTTGCTGCCGGTACGATATATTCCTCCTGCGCCTTTGTACATGCATGGTCGCTGGAAACAGCGATCCAATGATCAAATTTACGACTGTCCTCTGCTGCTGTGTTATAAACACTGATGCCAAACAGTCCAAAAGGCTCCTTGTTCATAAGCTGCAGCAATTCCTTCTGCAGTCCCTGTGTTTGAAGCTCCTCCCATTGCTGCGGAATCGCTTTTCGACCTTCTTTTCTCTTATTTGTCGTATGTACGCAATATCCTATAACACGAAAGCTCTCTCTAGCTTCGATACGAAACGGTTCGTTCATCATCAATTCCTCCTGCTTTTTATGATATTAGTATATCTTGTCCTATCCTTCCTATCCTCTCTTTCTCTGCCCGATATTGCGTGCTTTTCACATGTCGTTGATCATCAGCCACATCTCAAGTCTTGAAGAGCGAGGATCGGGATCCAGATAAACCTCCATCACCGGACCATTTACGTAACGATAGTCGGTTGACGGGAACCATTCCGTCCAGATTCTGCGTTCCAGCTCCTGAATGGACGCATGCGTACCTTCACTCTGGAAAACAATCCAGGATGCCTCTGGAAGCAGGACCTCCTCATATCCGTTAAGCGGCTCTTCCCTCGCCACTCCAATCCAGAATTTCCAGTCCTCCTGATCCTGACACATGCTGATTCCCAAAAGACCGCTCGGCTCACACAATCCACTATGTGCTGCAAGCTCTGCAATCGTCCCAGCTTCTGCCGCTGCACGCCAGAGATTGGGAACCACCTCATAATTGTTTTCCAGCTCCTTTGCCAGCTCATGGCTAACGCCAACAACGCGAAAGGCCGACTTCTTCACGATTCTGTACTGCAGCTCGCGGCTCCCTGCGATTGACAGCTGAAAGTGAAGAGGAGGATACAGCTTTACAGCCGTCTGCGTATTGCGCAATAAGGATGGTGCGATTCCATGCACGGAGCGGAATGCACGATTAAACGCGGTAGGTGATGCATATTGATAGCGCAATGCGATATCAATAATCTTATCCGTGCCCTGCTGCAATTCCTCCGCAGCTAGACTCATTCTTCTTCTGCGTATGTATTCCGACAGGGAAATGCCAGTCATGTAAGAGAACATCCGCTGAAAATTATAGGAGGATGTACAGGCGATCTTGGCGACCTCCTCCAAGCTGATCTCCTCCTGCATATGCTCCTCCATATATGCGATTGCCTCATTCAATCGTTCCATCCATTCCATTTGATTGCAGCTCCTTTTCTATGATTTCTGTCTTCTTTTAAGAATTACAACATTATTTAGCAGCACTTACCAGCTGATAGCTTTCATCAATGAGCTCCTGAAGCTGCTTCCAGGACAGCTCCTGATCAAGCAGAATCGTAAACCAGTATGTTTTATTCATATGATACGCTGGATAAAAGCGCTTATAATCTATCAGCTCCTGGATGCATTCCGGACGATTTTTTAAGTTACAGACATCCGTCATACCATCGGCATCTATTCCCAGACTACGATAGGGGATATGCATGATAACACCATACCACTTTCCCTTTGCTGTCTTTAAGGTTCCATGCTCCGGAGCACTCTTCCAGGGAAATTGGGGATAGCTCTGATAACGCTTTGCAACATAATCCAGAATGCGTGTACGATAGGGATTTCCATCTGCACACTGCTGTACCATGTTCTCCAGCAGCTCCTCAACCTCCTCACGGATCGATGACACAAAGCTGCCATTTGCCATTGGTACATGAAACGGTGTATAGGGCTCCTTTAGCTGTGCATCGTATACTTCAACATGCAGTTCCTGCTTTTCATAGGTGATAACCGCATAAAAATTCGGAGCCTTCAGCTTCTGGATACAGCGGTACGTCATCCCTTCCTTACTACATCCATACTGTAGCAGCTTTTGCTCTGACAGCTTTTGCACACGTTTATTTTTCATATAGCCGTTCCTTTCCAATCCATAGCAGAATACATCCTTGATTTATACGATTGTCCATCTTGCAATACATCCTCAGAGCTTCCATATCTCTTATGAAAATGGATGTGGTAAGCACCTGATAAGAGTCAGCCTGAGGGATACATATGAAGGAATGGGGAATCCTGCATTCCCACGATCACAGGATTTATGAATCCTCCTGCATACCCGCTGCCGCAGAATCACCTTTTATCACGATGCGATTTCCTCAACGGATTATTTTAAGTTTCTGTACAGCACCACATGAGATAGCCGATTACAAAGACCTGCGGTATAAACCGAATTTATAATCAATATGCTGCACTAGCGATTCGTATTCCATTATACCATCTATTACTCAAAAACGACATTCTTTGCTTTCAGAGAATAAAGGGTAAAATTTTCCTGTATGGATGTTTTTTCCAGAAGAAAAGCAACCGCTTTGCACGCTTTGTTAAAGAAATTGATAAGCCCCGATGTCGTACTGCTGTGCAGATGCTTGTCCAAGAAGATTTTCATACTTGCAGAAAAAGCCTGTGCACGACAGGCAATTGGTTTTCATGACAGAATCATTCCTTCACAAATCGTAAAATAGAGAATAATCAGAATCGCTGCCGGTGCCAGATAACGGATAGCAAGAGACCAGAGCTTTTTCCAGCGAAACCGCAGTGTACCTTCGTTCTCGAATTCGTCTGTAGCTTTCTGGACACCCCACACCCATCCGGTAAATACACAGAAGCAAAGTGCACCAAGCGGAATCATCAGATTATCTGTAAATTTCTCCATCACAGCATTCATCGGCAGCAACTGTAACCCGTTACGCATATCAAACCAGGGCAGGTTCAAACCGCGTGACTCCAGCTGCGACAGAGAATAACCGGCTGCTAATAGCATCAGTGGCAGAAACAGCCAGACTACAGCCTTTCTTCTCGTGATATGAAATTCCTCACTCATACAGGCGACAATGCTCTCCAGTATACTGATGGCACTTGTTAATGCTGCCAGAAACAAGAGAATGAAGAAGACCGCACCGAAGATAATACCTCCGGGAATGGAAGCAAACACATTGGGCAGTGCCATGAATGCAAACCCTCCGCCCATCCCTAGTCCTTCAGCTCCCATTGTCACAAAGACTGCCGGAATGATGGCAAAGGCTGCCAGAATTGCGACCAGGGTATCCAGCACACAAATCCAGACCGCACTTTTCATCAGATTTTCCTGCTTTCCCACATAGGAGCCATAGGTAATGAGAATGCCCATGCCTACAGAGAGCGAGAAAAACGCCTGTCCTACTGCCGCTACCAGCATATCGGTATGGAAGGTTGAAAAATCGATATGCAGCATGAAGCGCACGCCCTCCATAGCTTTCGGCAATGTGATGGAGCGAATCGCCGTCGCAATCAGCAGAAGAAAGAGTGCCGGCATTAAAATCTTACTGATTTTTTCGATTCCCTCTGCTACGCCCTTTAAAATAATGAAGATACACAAGCCAAGAAACAGCAGTCCCCACAAAACTGGCTCGATCGGATCCGTGATAAAGCCGGTAAAGAAATCCTGATACTGCGTTGCAGCTCCGGAAAAATGTGCACCGCTGACATAAACGGCAATATATTTCATGATCCAGCCGCCAACGATGCTGTAATAGGATAAAATAACAAACAAGGTGATCATGCCGATCACACCGGCAAACATCCACTTTTTATTCAGCTGACGAAATGCTCCAACAGCGTTTTTTTGAGTTGCTCTTCCAATTGCCAGCTCTGCCAGCATAATGGTCAGACCGATCACTGCCACAACCACGATGTAAATCAGCAGAAACAAACCGCCTCCGTTTGCCCCAAGCTTTCCTGGAAACTTCCAGATATTCCCCAGACCTACTGCCGAGCCGGCAGCCGCCAGGATAAATCCGAGGTGGTTAGACCACTCTCCTCTATTTTTCTGCACAAATAAATCCTCCCTCAAATTATACAGCTCTTCTATTTTAGAGGGTTCCCTCGTATATTTCAAGATAAAATGTAACAATTTCCAAAGCCATTGCGTTCTGCTTCGGAGAGTCTTTTCACTTCGTAGTGTGCCTTTCAGCCGGTTGCACTGAGAAATCATTTATGTTACCCTTATATCATAAATGGAGGCCTTTTTATCTAAAAAGCAGGCAGAATACCCCCACCTCAGTGGTCGATGAACAGGTGGGGGATGAATGCAGCCATATTTCTTTTCATCTTGTTTTCTTTCTTTTTTCACGAATCTTTCCGAAAGTTTCTCTCATGTTCGTGGTATAATGAAGTCATCAAAAGGAGGTTTTCAACATGAAATCATATCGTACATATTCTAGTGTCATATCTGCTAATCACCCGCAAAACCCCCGGCTTTTCTGCTCTTACGCATCGTGCTAAAAATCTGTATAACATTGCTTCGTTCTATATAAGAAATGCGTACAGTGCTTCCATCAAATCAAATGCGGATCGCTTTCCGCATGAAATACAGGTCCTGGAAGAACTCAATGGTGTCGTTGATGAATTGAATGTCATACGTCAAAAGCATCATAGCACACCGATCCACATCATCGATCATGAGCATCGCTTTGTTTCCATGCAGCATCTGGATGGTTTTTTCAAATTGCGTGATCAGATCGATTACCGTGCTCTTCCTGCACAGGCAAATCAGAATGTTTTGCATATGCTGTATCGTGACTGGAAAAGTTTCTTTGCTGCTTTAGCGGATTACAAAGCACATCCTGACAAATATGAAGCAATCCCTCATATCCCTCGATATGCAGATAAAGACGGTTATAAACCCTTGATCTTTACCAATCAGATATGCAAACTGAGAAAAGACAAACATGGTTGGTATGTAAAATTTCCTAAGGCAGTGCTACAGGCAGGGTGTATACGTGATCGATATGATCTAGGTAAGCTGGACCTGCATGAACAGAAGCTGAAGGAAGTACGTCTGATTCCCCATGGAGACAATATCAACCTTGAAATCGTATGCGAGATAGAAATCATGGAACCGACGATTGCAATCCATGAGGCAACCAGAGTAGCCGGCATTGATATCGGTGTCGATAATCTGACAGCGATTGCGTTTACGAGTGGACACCGTCCTGTGCTGATAAAAGGAAATGAAATAAAAGCAGTCAATCAATTCTATAACAAACAGATCGCACATTATCGTTCACTGTTGAGAACCGGAAAGAAGGATAGCAAAGGCATCCATCATACAAAACGAATGAATCGTATCAGCGAAAAGCGAAATCGACGTGTAAAGGATATCCTGCACAAAGCATCAAGAAAAATAATAGATTTATGTGTGAGGGAAGGAATCGAAGTTATAGTAGTAGGAAATAATGCGGGTTGGAAGAAGCGTATCCATATGGGGAAGAAGAACAATCAGACATTTGTTCAGATACCATTTCATACGCTGATCGAAATGATCAAATACAAAGGAGAAGCGGCAGGGATCAGAGTCGTGGTCTGTGAAGAAAGCTATACATCGAAGGCAAGTTCCATTGACGAGGATCAAATACCCGTCTATGGAAAGGATGTAACGCACACCTTCACAGGGAAAAGAATCAAGCGAGGATTGTACAGAAGCAAAAACGGCATTCTGATGAATGCCGATGTCAATGGCGCAAGCAATATCATACGAAAAGTATATCCATGTATGCCAAAGCGAGAGCGATGGAGTAGAGGTACTGTGAACGTACCAGTTACGTGTATCTGAACACGAACAAAACGTTTTGATGAATGCGCATGCTTTCATTAGAAGCCGCTTGCTCTATAGCTGGCGGTAGTTCACTAAATGAATGGTACTGTTACCTCTCCTTTAATTATGGTATGATTATACCGTTTGAGGAAGTGATAAAACATGAAGCAATGGGAAGAACTCTTCCAGCAGGAAGAACAAAAGGAATATTACCAGAAGCTGATGCAGTTTTTGGATGAGGAATATGCACATAAAACAATCTATCCTCCAAGGGAGGATTTATTCACCTGTTTCACAAGCTGCCCCTTTGAAGCAGTGAAGGTGGTAATACTCGGACAGGACCCATATCATCAGCCAGATCAGGCGCATGGACTTTGTTTTTCTGTCCGAAAGGGTGTACAAATACCACGAAGCCTGAAGAATATTTACAAGGAATTAAAGAGTGATATGAATATTGATGCACCGTCTCACGGATGCTTGATAGACTGGGCGAAGCAGGGTGTTTTTCTGATGAATACGGTTATGAGCGTACGGGAAGGACAGGCGGCATCACATAAGAAAAAGGGCTGGGAAACCTTTACGGATACGGTTATTTCAGCTTTGAATGAGCAGGAAAAGGGAATTGTTTTCGTACTATGGGGGAGCCATGCACAGAAAAAAGCAGAGCTGATTACCGGTAGCCAGCATCGCATCCTGATGTCTGCACATCCATCCCCGTTATCCGCATCCAGAGGTTTTTTTGGCAGCCGGCCGTTTTCCACTGTGAACAGATATTTAAAGGAAATGGGAAGAACGCCGATCGACTGGAGGCTGAGCGAATGAGATTTCAGAAAGCAGAGGATGTTATTGCCATCATTGAACAAAGAAAAAATCGAGGCTATGGACTTAACCATTTTAAGCAGTATATGGCATCTCTAGGAAATCCGCAGAATCGTTTACGAAGCATACATATCGCCGGAACGAATGGCAAGGGCAGTACGACAAATGATATCCGCAGTATCCTGCAGGCAGCCGGCTACAAGGTAGGAAGCTTCACATCTCCTTTTATGATTACTCATCTGGATCGTATTCGGATCAATGATCAGGATATAAGAGAGGATGCGTTTCTTGGAATCACCAACCGGTTTTACGACAGCTGGATGGAATGGGACCTCAGTATGTTTGAAATCGATATGTGCATTGCGGTCTTCTATTACCTGGAGGAACACGTGGATTTCTGCGTGTTTGAAACAGGGCTTGGCGGTCGCAAGGATGCAACCAATATCCTGCAGCCGCTGGTGTCAGTGATTACGAATATCGGAATGGATCACATGGAATTTCTCGGTGATACGCTGGAAAAAATCGCAGGAGAAAAGGCTGGAATTGTGAAGGAAGGCATTGATTTGATCACTGCAGAGAATAAGGAGTGCTGTCTGCAGGTGTTCCAGAAGCATACCGCTTCAGCACATGCCGAATGTATAAAGACAGGAGAAATTTCCAATGTACAGGAAACAGCTGACGGGTTATCTTTTGATTATGGGAATTTAAAGGATGTTGCCTTATATGGAAAAGCAAGGTACCAGTGTCGAAATGCTGCACTTGCGATTGAGGTATGCTCATATCTGCAAAGACAGGGGCATATCCGGCTAACAGAAGCACAGCTGCGAACAGGTCTGCATCAGGCTGTCTGGATTGGACGGTTTGAAACAATTTCAAAGGAGCCTCTCATCATTTTGGACGGTGCACATAATGCGGAGGGAATCCATGCGCTTTGCGAAACTCTGAAGCAGATGGAGGATGTGCAGGTACTGTTTTCTGTGTTGAAGGATAAGAATTTTGAAGCAATGCTGCAGGAGCTGGAAACGGTATGTGAAGAAATCCTTGTTGTGCCGTTTTATAATGAACGTGCGCTGGATGTAAAGCTGCTAAAGGGAAGAAAGCATATACATCTGATGGAGAGCTATGAGCAGGCAATTCCGTATGCATTACAAAAAGCCAGACCTCTTGTTATTACAGGATCTCTGTATTTTATTAGCGATGTACGGAAATATCTGATTAAGAAAGGGTATGCAGAATAGAAAGGCTTTAACAACATCTGTTTTTTCGTGAAATTAAATTGTTTTCATGTATAATGAAAGCAGATAGTCATGAAAGAATATAATAGAGGTGAGGTTCATGCAAACATTAGGTATTATTGAGTCATATTATCCATCCTTCACAAAATCAGAGAAGCGTATTGCTGATTTCATTCTTCAGAATAATTCTAAAGTTATTGATTTAACGCTGTCAGAGTTTGCCGTTATGCTGGATGTGGGAGAAGCGACGATTGTACGGTTCTGTCGGAAAATGAAGCTGAAAGGATTTCAGGAATTGAAATTTTTATTGGCAATTGATGATGATGGAAAGCAGCAGGAAACAGACAAGCATGAATGTATAAAGAATAACCTGATACAAACAATTCAGATTACGGATTCCATGATTCAGCAGGAAGAAATCAATCATGCTATCAATTTGATTGAGAATGCTGAATATATCTATTTCTTCGGAATCGGGACAAGCGGTCTTGCGGCTTCCATGGGTGAATCAAGACTGTTTCGATTTGGTAAACAGACAAAGGCAGTTACGGATTCACATAGACAGTTGATGCAAGCGAGTCTTTGTGATGAAAAGGATTTGATTATCATTGTATCGGTATCCGGTGAAACAAAGGATTTGATTGAAGCAGTGGAAGTAGCAAAAAAAACTGGCTGCAAAATTATAACGATTACAAATCATATAACATCGACGCTTGCGAAGTTGTCAGATTGTGTAATTATCAGCTATGGAAAAGTGAATTTGATGAACGCAGGAACCTTCTCATCCATGGTATCACAGTTATTTATTCTTGATATTCTTACCAGTGGTTATGGTTTGCATAACGCTGGGAGTGTCCGTATTGCCAGAGAAAATATTGCTAGAGTTATCTACAGTAAAACAAGAGATGAGTCTTAGACTGATTCATATCAGTTTTTATAAAAACCATTTAAAAAACAATACAACCGACTTCTATACGGTTGTATTGTTTTTTTATGTATAACATCAAAAAAATGTATAGAATAGGTCACGGCGTGTTCTCAATATAATCTGATGTTCTGAAAGCATGCCTGTAGCTATTATAGCGGTTACATATCTTGTATAAAAAACGAAAAATAGTTTTATTTTACTATTTACATGTATATACATCCGTGTTATTATATGGATGTGGAGTTAAAAATCATTTATTAAAGATATAATGGAGAAAACTCCATTTAGGAGGTGTGAGCATGCAGATATCCTATGAATTAGATGATCGTGATACTGCACGCTTTACGCTGTATAGAAGCTTGGAAAGTGCAGATGTAAAGCGTAAGAAAGTGGTGCTACGATGGATGATTGCAATTATGCTGCTTGCTATTATACCAATATTTCAATTGCATCATTCCGCAGCGATAACTCTTATCTTGGCAATTTGTTTCTTATGGCTAGGTTTTGGCAGTACATTTATGAATCATGTATTATTAAAGCAGATATTAAAAGAGCAGGAAGAAAAAATTTATGAGAGAATCGAGATTGTTTCAGCTGAAGAGGCATTGATGATACATACAGCAAAAACGGAGCGGTCTTATAAATATGAAGATATTACACATTTCTTATATTTCAAAAAACTTCTGCTGCTGACATTACAGGATGGGTCTAGCATGTTGATACCAAGGCATGCGTTCAACAGCAAGCAGGATTATAAAGCTTTCTATATGCATATTCTAAATCATTGTCCGCAATGATAAAAAAATTTACGGTCATCACATGTATATACATGTTAAGGAGGAAAAAATGATAAATAAAGTATTTGAGACTGGATTTGAGGTTTTAAACAAGGTAAAGGAAACCCAGCAGGAACAACTGGATCAGGCGGCAAAGCTGATTGCAGATTGCTTTCTGGATCACAAAACGTTTTATGTGACAGGAAGCGGCCATTCCCATACGCTTTGTGAAGAATTTTATGGACGTGCAGGAGGGTTGGCATTTGTAGTCCCGATTATGACCAGTGAGCTGACGATGACAGAGCATCCCACAAAAAGCTCATTTCTGGAAAGATTGAGTGGTTATGCAGCTATTCTGGCTGATTTGTATGATATTGCGGAAGGTGATGTAGTTTTAATTGCATCGAATTCCGGAAGAAATGCCTATCCGATAGAAATGGCAATGGAAGCCAAGAAAAGAGGAGCTTCTGTCATTGCAATCACCAATATCACACATTCAAGTGCTGTATCATCCCGTCATGAAAGCGGAAAAATGCTGATGGATATTGCAGATATCGTGATTGATAACTGCGGAGTACCCGGGGATTGTGCAGTACAGATGGAGGGGCTAGCTACTGCTGTATGCCCGACATCTTCGATGACCAACACCTTTATTGCACAGGCAATCAGTGTACAGTGTGCCTATTATATAAAAGAAAAAGGAGTTACACCACCTGTATTTGTAAGTCTGAATAGTGAAGGCACCGAGCATGTAAATGATGAGTATTTTGAAAAATATACAAGAATGTATAAAAAGGCACATCTATGACAAAAAAGGAAATTCTGCAGCGTCTAAAGGGACAACTTATCGTTTCCTGTCAGGCATACGAAGATAATCCATTATATGGAACAGAAAATATGGTCACGATGGCAAAATGTGTATTGGCAGGAGGTGCTAAAGGTATTCGAGCATGCTGGCCTGAAAATGTAAGAGCCATACGTGCACTAACAGATGTACCGCTGATAGGCATCAATAAAGTCATGCCATTATCCGACACAGATTTTTATGACAGTGTCTTCATCACTCCAACCTATGAATCAGCTGTAGCTGTTATTGAGGCAGGATGTGATGTGGTGGCACTGGATGGTACCTTGCGGGGGAGAAATGAGAAAGAATTAACTGAGCTTGTACAACGTCTGAAAAAAGCATATCCCGAAGTCGTATTGATGGCGGATTTGGCAACAGTTGAAGAAGGCATCATCTGTGAAAAAGCAGGATTTGACATCCTTTCCTCTACATTGAGCGGCTATACAAGAGATACCATGCACAACCCCCTTGACGAACCAGATATTCAGCTGATTCGCGAATTGAAAAACAGGACAGGCTGTCTGGTGAATGGAGAGGGAAAAATATGGGATAGGAAACAGCTTCGTGATGTATGGGCGGCAGGAGCTGATATGGTTACAATGGGCAGTGCCATAACAAATCCTATGAAAACTACAGCTTACTTGATTGATCAGATGAAAAAATGAGAGAGATGATGATATGTATACATTTGATGAGCTGATTGATCGACGGCATACAGAGTCTACAAAATGGGATCGTTATCAGGATAAACTGCAACGCGATGATCTTCTGCCTATGTGGCTGGCAGATATGGATTTACCTGCCTCGGATGAAATTAAAGAAGCATTGATGAAACGTGCTTCCCACCCTATTTACGGCTATAGTGATCGAGGCAGACTGTACTATGAAGTGTTCGCAGAGCGCTTTCAAAAACAATATGCTTATGATATAGCCGCAGACGATGTCATATTATCCACCGGCGTCATGTATTCCATTGCTGCTGCCATACATTTGTTTACAAATCCGAAGGATGGTATTCTCCTGCTGATGCCCTGCTATCACCCGTTTGTAACGTGTGTGGAAAACAGTGACAGAAGAGTGATACAAGTGGATATGTGTGTGCACGATCAACGGTATGAAATTGATTTCAATCAGTTGGAAAGTCTATTGAAAAAAGATGATACTGCAAAAGCCTTAATCCTGTGCAATCCGCATAATCCTAGTGGACGTGTTTTCGGATATGAGGAATTGAAGCGGCTTACCGAAATCTGCGAGAGATATCATTTGTTAATCATTTCAGATGAAATTCATAGTGACTTTGTCTATGAAGAAAAATTTATACCGATTATGAAGGTAAGCACCTACGCGCAGCAGCATACGATTGCCTGCGTATCACCGACAAAGTCCTTCAATCTTGCAGGCTTGAAAGTATCTGCTATCCTTGTGAAAAACGAATCAATGAAAAAAACGCTAAAAGATTATTGTTCACTCATTGGAATCAGCAGTATCAATATTTTTGCTATGGAGGCGGTGAAAGCAGCGTATTTAAAATCCAGTAAATGGCAGAAGGAGCTGCTTACATATCTGAAAGGGAACAGAAACCTTATAACAGCCTTCGTGAAGCAGCATGCTGATCAAATTGTGGCATACCAGCCACAGGGTACCTATTTTTACTGGATGAAATTCCATACGGATATACATGAAAAGCTGTTGAATGAGACAGGATTGATTTTAAATGATGGTGCAGAATTCAGTTCTTCCTGCACAGCATTTGAACGGTTGAACTTCGCCTGCCCAAGACCGCTTTTACAGGAGGGGTTAAGACGACTTGATACATTTCTTCAGTAATTTGTAATTACGTACAGAAAGGAGGATTTATGATAGGAGGAATTATAGCTACACACGCTGGACTGGCAGCTGGATTGTTAGAGGCTGTTGAAATGATAGCCGGCAAACAGGAAAATCTTTTAGCTGTTTCACTGCAGGAAGGAGATGGTCTGGAGATACTGATTGAGCGTCTTCAAAAAGCTGCCGCTGTGATGGAGAAAGAGGAGCTTGTGATTTTTACAGATTTGTTTGGGGCTACTCCCTTCCATGCCGCAAGTGTTCTAAGTGCACAGATTGGTTGTCATGTTGTGTGTGGTGTCAATTTGCCGCTGCTACTGGATTTTACGGTAAAACGGGAAAGTAAATCGCTGGAAGATATAAAAGAAAGTCTTCATGCAGTTAGTGAAAACGATTATCGCTGGATTGAACAAAGTGATATCATCTAATCTTTTGAAAGGAGAAATGAAGTATGGGAATTACTGTATTACGGTGTGATGACCGTTTGATACACGGACAATGTATCGTGAAGGTACTGAATGATTATAAAATTGATTATATTATTTTGGTTGATGCATTTACTGCGTCCAATCCAGTTATGAGCAATATTTATAAGATGTCTGTGCCTCCGAATGTACATCTGGATGTGGCATCTGCGCAATCGGCGATTGCTTTGATTGAACAGGCGAATGAAAGCAGCGAACGTACACTGGTTTTGGTTAAGGATCCGATAATTGCTTTGGAGCTTCAGAAGAACTGCACTGTTTTGCCAAGGGCTTTGAATATCGGGCCTATGAGCAATCGAAAGGGAACGAAAAAAGCTACTTACTTTTCTTACCTGCTGGATAGTGAAGCAGCTGCCTGTGAAGAATTGCAAACGATGGGAGTGCGTGTTTATTTTCAACAGGTCCCGGGTGAAAAAGAAGTGGAATGGAAAGAAGCATTTTGATGAAAGGAGAATAGAATTATGACTTTACTACAAGCTTTGTTAATCGCATTACTCGGGTATTTGGGCTCCATTTATGGAACCTTTCTATTGGGGACAGTCGGCGGATGGAATATGATTGGCCGCCCGATTGTTGCAGGTGCTTTGATAGGTCTGATTTTGGGGGATGTTAAGAACGGGGTTTTGACTGGAGCAGCGATTCAGGCGCTTTATGTGGGACTGGTAACGCCGGGAATGTCGGTGCCTGGAGATGTGAATTTTGCATCCTATATTGGTATTCCACTGGCGTTGGTATCAAATGCATCTCCGGAATATGCAGTAGGTATCTCTGTACCGCTAAGTCTTCTCGGAGTAGCTGCTGTATACAGTGTTGCGACTTTTAATGCTGTCTTCGTTCATCTGCAGGATCGGTGGATTGAGGAAGGCAAGCTGAAACAGGCAACAAGAATACCAATCTATTCCAATATTTCACAATTTGTCGTACGTTTTATTCCAATCTTCCTTGCCTGTTATTTTGGAGCTGACTATGTTCCGAAAATGATTGCGTTGATTCCTGATCAGCTGGGTGTCATTTTCCAGGTGCTTGGTGGTATTCTGCCGGCTGTCGGCTTCGCACTACTGATTAAATTTACGTTGAAAAAGAATATTGAATTACTGTATGTTCTTGTTGGGTTCATTATGATGGCAGTATTGAAAATGCCGATTGTGGCAATCACGGTGCTGGCAGCATTTATTGCATATCTTGATTATCTGCGCTGCGTGAAACAGTCTTAGGGAAGGTGAAAAGTATGACAATTTTAACAAAAAAAGATGTACGTAAATGTTATGTGAACTGGATAACATTTGCATTGGGCTGCCAGAATATGGAACGAATGATGGCTCCGGCATTTGTCCGCATGTTTGGTCTTGTATCCGAGAAGCTATATGATTCCAAGGAAGAACAGCAGAAGCTGTTGGACAGACATACTCAGTTTTTCAATACGGAGGAGGCTTTCGGTTCTATTATTCCAGGTGTGATTTTGGGAATGGAGGAAAAGCGTGCAGAAGGTGAGGAAATACCGGATGAATTGATTCAGAGTACAAAAACTGCATTGATGGGACCCTTTGCAGGAATGGGGGATTCCTTAATAGGTGGAACCCTGCGTCCTATTTTATGTTCGATCGCCATGGGATTATCTGCTTCCACAGGCAGTATTGCCGGACCGCTATTCTACTGTGTTGCCTGGCTTGGTATTATCATTCCCGGAACCTGGCTTTTATTTTCAAGAGGCTATAAGCTTGGAATTAATGCCGCTGATGTTCTGTTTGTTGGGGGACGTAAGGATATTATCACAAGAGCTGCCAATATCGTAGGTTTGATTGTAGTAGGAGCTATATCGGCACAATATGTCAGTGCGGTATCCGGGTGGTCCTATCGCAGTGGAGATATGCTATTCAGTCTTCAGGGAATTCTTGACAGTATCATGCCTGGACTGCTTCCATTGGGACTGACACTATTGGCATGGATTCTACTGGATAAAAAGAATATGAAGATTACGACGGTATTCATCATTTTCATTCTGATTGCGATTGTTGGCGGTTTAAGCGAACTACTGATTGTCGCCTGATGTAAGTATTCTGAATATTAGTTTAACAGCCCTGCACTCCCTTATGGAATTGATGCAGGGTTATTTATGTTCTAGCTTCCAAATAATGGAATTTGTGCAAATGTTATGTTAGAATGTCTGTACATTAACAGGAGATGAACGTATGGAGAATAAAATGCCAATTTATCGGCAGATTGAGCAGTATATTATGAATAATATTGAAAAGGGAGTTTATGCAGAAGGGATGATGATACCAAGTGAGGAGGACTTCTGTGAAAAATTCCATACCAGTCGTATGACGGTAAGAAAGACATTTGATATATTAACTACAAAAGGTATTTTACATAAGAAAAAAGGGAAGGGAACATTTGTTAGCTCATTCAGCATTGAGAAAAATATGCAGACCATACATGGCTGGAAGGAAACTATGCAGATGGCAGGTTATCGTACACGTTCAGATCTTTTGAAAATTGCAATGGAAAAGGCGGATGAGAAAATCGCAAAAAAACTGCATATGAAGGAAGGTGAATTCGTATATATCATTATTCGCCTGCGACATGCCAATGATACGCCGATTTTGATCGAAAAAGCACATCTCAATGCGTCCATGTTTCCGAATCTTCTGCAGATTACCTTTGAGGAACAGTCTTTGTATGAGATATTGCAGAGAAATTATCACTTACATATACATCACGTTTGTCAAAAGGTTCTTACACAAAAATTGTATGGGGCTTATGCACAACAGCTTTTTCAGGAAGAAGAAGCAACAGCACTTGTTATGGAAAATATATCGTATGATAGCAGGGAGATTCCTCTCGAGTATACGATTAGTTATATAAATGGTGAGCTGTATTCATTGAATTATTATGTAACTTAATGTTACTATTATAATCAGCAGGCTGTTGGAATAGACTTAGCAGAACGTGCTGTAGGGATGTGAAATGATGAAGGATTATGAGGTTTTAAAAAAATATTTCGGCTATGAAAGCTTTCGGGAAGGTCAGCAGGAGCTAATAACAAATATTCTGGAGCACCATGACGTTTTGGGAATCATGCCAACCGGGGCCGGCAAATCTATCTGCTATCAGGTTCCGGCCGTGATGCTGGAAGGAATTACACTGGTTATCTCCCCCTTGATTTCTCTGATGAAGGATCAGGTGGGAACCTTAAATGAAGCAGGTATTCGTGCAGCGTATTTAAACAGCTCCTTATCCTATGCCCAGTATCGCAAGGCACTTTCTCTCGCTCGCGGATATACCTATAAGATCATATATGTAGCACCGGAAAGACTGATGAGCGATGATTTTTTAAGCTTTGCCAAAGAGATGAAAATCTCCATGGTATGTGTGGATGAAGCACACTGTGTCAGCCAGTGGGGGCAGGATTTTCGACCGCATTATTTACAGATTCGGGAATTTTTAAAGGAAATGTCGCAGCGTCCGATTGTTTCTGCGTTTACTGCAACGGCAACCACACAGGTAAAGGAAGACATTCTTCAGCTGCTGGATATGAAGGAGCCTTATACCATAACGACAGGCTTTGACCGTAAAAATTTGTATTTTGCTGTGGAAAAGCCGAAGGATAAATATCAGGCACTTCTGCATTATGTGAAACAGCATACGGAGGATGCCGGCATCGTGTATTGTCTGTCGAGAAAAACGGTGGAGGAGGTTTGTGATCGTCTATGCGCTGACGGCTTTGCGGCGACGCGCTATCATGCCGGTCTGAGCGATGCAGAGCGTATGAATAATCAGGATGATTTCATCTATGATAGAAAAACCATCATGGTCGCAACCAATGCGTTTGGCATGGGCATTGATAAATCCAATGTGCGCTTTGTCGTTCATTTTAACATGCCTAAAAATATGGAAAGCTATTATCAGGAGGCGGGGAGAGCTGGCCGTGATGGGGAACAGGCTGATTGCATCTTGCTATACAGCGGCAAGGATGTCCGTTTGAATCAGTTTTTGATTGAACAGGGAAGCGGTCATGAGGATATGGAAGAGGCTGTTCGCATGGAGCTGCAGCAAAAGGAGAAGGAGCGGTTGAAATCCATGACCTTCTATTGTACGATTCCCAGCTGTCTTCGTCATTACATGTTAAAATACTTTGGCGAGGAAAGCGATGGCTTCTGCGGCAGCTGCTCAAACTGTCTGACACAATATGAGGAATGCGATATCCGTATGGAAGCATCCCGTCTTGTGGAATGCATCCGCCACAGCGGAGAACGCTTCGGGAAAACGATGATTGTAGATATTGTTAAGGGCAGTGCGAACGCCAAAATCAAAAGCTATCATCTGGATAGAAACCCAGCCTATGGGGCATTGAAGGACAGCTCACGCAATCATCTCTATGAAATTCTTCAACATCTGCTATTTCAGGGCATCCTGAAGCAGAGTGAAGACGGCTATTCCATCCTGTCAATAGATCAGGAGGAGATGCTTCATACAGGGAAGCCGCTCATGATGAAAATCGTCAAGGAAAAGCAGGTGCAGAAACCTGTGGCACAGACATATGGCGGAGATAACCGATTGTTTGAATTGTTGAGAATCTGCCGTTCCCAGCTGGCACGAAAAGCCCATGTTCCTCCATACATGGTTTTCTCTGATAAGACACTGCATGATATGTGTGCGAAGGTACCGCATACAAGAGAAGAAATGCTGGAGGTCAGCGGTGTCGGTGAAGTGAAATATGATAAGTATGGAGAAGCCTTTTTAAAGGTCATCGCATCCTTTGACTCATAAAGCCCTGAACACCTTGCGGTTATAAAAAAACGCAGGTGTTTTTTACAAATGATGAATCTTATCAGTAACATACCGTTCTCCTCATAAAGATGAATGACAATTCAACCCGCTGTACTTGTAAAGCGGCATGATTATGATATCATGGTTATAGCATCACGATGAGTTCATGATAGAAGGAGGATATTGCGATGAGTATCATATGTATTGGTCAGTGTGCCTATGATTTGACATTTCCCATACAGGAGCCGTTGATAGAAAATCAGAAATATCGGATAATGGAGCCATTCTCCTGTATTGGCGCACCAGCAGCGAATGCGGCATATTTGTGTGCCCTGTGGGATGCAGAAACCGTATTGATTTCCAGATGTGGAAAAGATTTCTACGGCGCTGAAATCCGAAGAGTTTTAAAGGAGGCAGGGGTTGATACAGCATATCTTATGGAGGATGAAGGCTTTTCAACACCGGTCAGTGCTATTATCGCCAATTCCTTTAACGGATATCGTACCATATTCAACTGTCCCGGTATTCAGCGGGAGCTGGAGTTTCATTATCCCGAGCAGGCAGAAATTCTCTTACTGGACGGTCATGAGCTGCAGGCGTCACTGGAGGCACTCAGCCGTTATCCGGAAATTGATAGTGTAATGGATGCAGGAACCTTTCACGAGGAAACGAGCGTACTTGCCCAAAAGGTAACCTATCTCGTCTGCTCTCAGGATTATGCAAGACAGTTCAGCAATATCGAGGTATCCATACAGGATGAAAACAGCTGGAGACAGACCTTTAATGCCTTGCATGCACTAAATTCAGGACATATCGTTGTTACTCTGGGAGATCAGGGATTACTGTATGAGGATGCGCAGGGGATACACCATATAGAGGCCTTCAATGTATCGGCAGTGGACACGACCGGAGCCGGTGATATATTCCATGGCGCGTTTACATACTGTATTCATAAGAACTATCCACTGCAGGATGCACTGATAATTGCTTCCGCAACCAGTGCGATTTCTGTACAGACTCTGGGAGGACAGACATCCATTCCTACAAAGGCTGCTGTGAACAGGTTTCTGAATGAGCAGTGCAGTACTCTTATCTTGCGATAGCCATATAGTCTGCACTCATTGTTTTTAAGCGACCTGTTGATTCTGCTTTTTTATAACCAATGTGGAAGATGATAAGATGTAACTAGTATCCTAACTGCAGAATGAGTATGGGGTATAAAGGCATTATGTAAGTATGTGAATTGAGCTGTCACAAAGCTGTATCGGAGGTGTAATATGAAAGAAATCTATCTGGCAGGCGGCTGTTTTTGGGGAATGCAGGCATATTTTGAACAGCTGCACGGTATCATGGCAACAGAGGTCGGCTATGCGAACGGACATGTGGAAAACCCAACCTATGAAATGGTCTGCAGCGGCACCACCGGGTATGCAGAAGCTCTGCATATTCAATATGATGCATCCGTGATTAAACTGCGTTTCCTTTTATCCTTATACTATGACGTCATTGATCCGACAAGCTATCATCGTCAGGGAAATGATATCGGGGAACAATATCGAACAGGTATTTACTATGTAGATGAAGCGGATCAGCCGATTATCGAGGCTTCTCTGCAGGAGCTGGCAAAATGCTATCGGGAACCGATTGCTGTAGAAATGAAGCCCTTGACGAGCTTTTATTCTGCGGAGGAGTATCATCAGGTATATCTCAAAAAAAATCCAGGCGGATATTGTCATATATCCAGACAAAAAATCCTTGCGGCAGCATCGATCAGACCAAAATGAATTCCCGTTCTATCTGCGGGAATGAAAAACTGTTATAATGAGGGGAGAACTTCAGGAGGAATACAGCTTGAAAACCTACAAAATTGGAGAAATAGCAAAGATGCTCGGCATCAGCACGGAAACAATTCGCAATTACGAGAAAAAAGGACTGATACGCCCCTATAAGAAAGAATCTAATTACCGCTATTTCGACATCATTCAGATTAACCATTTACTGAACCTGCAAAAATATCAGAAATATGGATATACACTGCAAGAAGTCCGTGAAATCATGGAAGAAGAAAGCATGCAGGCTGTGGAAATGTCATTGGAGAATAAGGAACAGGATTTGATGAATGAGGCTTTTCATCTGAATCTGAAGCTGAACAGCATCCATACAACCATCAACTGTATGCTGCAGGCTCAAAATGCAAGGCAAGGCTGCTTTCTGGGACAAAGACCGGCCTTGTACCGGTTAAATTATCAGAAAAACCATGAGCTGATTACTGATGAGCAGGTACAGAAGGAATTGGTACGCTGGCTGAAATATGCCGATCTTCCCTTCATGTCCGGATCCACACAGCTGGATACAATGATAAATTTTGAACGTGCATTTGATTTTGGCTTTTGTTTAGATCAGAAGACTGCAGAATTTTTGGGGATTCGGGAAAGTGAAATTGTAAAGTTATATAAAAGCTGTCCGGCAATCGTGTTTTATTACGAGGCAACGCCCAACAGTGACATGACAAAGGAAACCAGGATGCTGCTGGAATTTGCAGAGCAGCAAAACCTGAGAATTACCGGTGAAAGCATATCCAGAGTCATCTTTGCCAGATGGGGGCAGGACATGGGATATCTGATATCGCATCTGGTATGGGTACCGTATGAAAAACGAACAGCATCATAAATTATGGCAGAAGTCTAAAGCGGCTTTCTGCTTTTTTTTATTAAAACAGAAAATTGTTCTACGTTTTAAGCTGTAACGCTGTCAGTCAAGGCTTTTTCTATAGTGAAAAAGAGAGCGACAGCTAGAAAAACAGTTCCCTGCATAACATTTTGTAAACAAAAATGCAAATTTCATATATTTCAAGAAATGCATTGACTTTACATTACATTGAAGGTTTATCATACCGGTGTTCCGATAAACAGGAACACTAGGAGGCGTATTTCCATGGAAAAATCATGGATATCTGAAATCAATGAACAGGAGCTGATCTCCTGGAGAAGAGAATTGCATCAGCATCCGGAGTTGTCCTTTCATGAACAGAAAACAGCGGCGTTTGTTGAGGAAAAATTAAAATCCTTTTCGCATATCGATGTGCTGCATCCTTCTGATACCAGCGTGCTTGGTGTCTTAAAGGGAAAAGAAAACGGAAAAACTATATTGCTTCGTGCGGATATGGATGCATTGCCTATGCGGGAGGAAAGCGGATTGCCCTTTGCATCGAAGATCGAAGCAGCGCATACCTGCGGACATGATGCCCATGTAGCAATTCTGCTGGAAACAGCCAAGGTTCTGTCCAATCATCGAGATGAGCTGAAGGGAACAGTGAAATTTATATTTCAGGCTGCGGAGGAGGTGGCACCAGGTGGTGCATTGGGCGTTGTGAAGAGTGGTATGATTGATGATGCAGATGCAGTAATCGGCTTGCATGTATTTCCACAGCTACCAACAGGCAGCATTCATGTTGTTCCCAAGGGAGCAGCAACCTGTGCTGCGGATGGCTTCTTTCTGAATATACAGGGAAAAGGAAGCCATGGCTCCATGCCGCAAAATGGTATCGATCCCATAATTGTTGGAACACAAATCATACAGGAGCTGCAGACGATTATATCCCGCTGTGTAACACCGGGTGAGAATGCTGTCATTTCCATTGGCGAATTTAAGGCCGGGGAGGCACCGAATATCATTGCGGACAAGGCTTACATGAGTGCTTCCATACGTTCGATCAAGGAAGATACCCGGCAAATGATTGCCGAAAAGGTCAAGCAGGTTATTGAGCACGTATGCAAGGTCTATGGTGCAGAGCCGGATTTGAATTATATCTTTTCTTATCCACCTGTCATAAACGATGAAGCAATCGCAAAGCTTGTGATGGACAGCGGGGCAGAGGTGCTGGGAAAAGACAAGGTGTATCCAGCAGCTATGTCAAGTGGAAGTGAGGATTTTGCATATTATCGGAAAATAGCTCCCATCTGCTGGTTCCAGCTGGGGTGCGGAGGGGAAGCGGATGGCTGCGGCTATATCAATCACCATCCGAAATTCAGAATTCAGGAGGAAGCCTTTATCAGTGGTGTTAAAACAGAGCTGCAGGCTGTTAAGAATTTTTTGAAATAGACAGGAGAGAGAATTATGAAACTAACAAAAAAACAATGGATCGTGTTTGGTGTGATCTTCCTGATTGGAATATTTGCAAATCTGGATAAGAGCATGATCGGATTTACTGCTGATAAATTGATCAGCACCTATGGCTTTACGAAGGCGCAGATGGGCAATCTGTCATCGGTCTTCTATGTCAGCTTTATCCTGGTGACGATACCCGGCGGTTGGCTGGTTGACAGATTTGGCTATAAGAAATTCGTTGTTATATCTCTGGCGGTGCTTACGGTGTTTTCCTTATTGTTTGGAACTGTCAGCTCCTTATTTGCCATTTTGCTGCTGCGCTTTATGGTTGGCTTCGGACAGGCAGGCTATACGAATGGCGCACCTAAAATCATAAGCGACAGCTTTGAGGCCGACCAGTGTGCAAAAATTCAATCCTTTGTGGTCGCTACCGCAGGTATTGGCGGCATTCTGGCAAGTACAGTGGGAGAAAGTATAATCAATACCAACTGGCACCATGCATATTGGTTTCTTGGAATCGGTTATATGGTTGCTTTGCTTCTGGCCGTTATCTTTTTGAAAGAGCATAAAAAGGAAATGCCGGCTGTACAGGGGAGTGAAGCTGTGGAAAAAGAGCACATTGGATTTTTCGATGCATGGAAAAACAGGAATACCCTGCTTCTGGCAGGTGCTGTCCTATTCAGTAATCTCGTTGGTGTTGCCATGATGTTCTGGCTGCCGAATGTATTCCACGTTAATTTTAATATTGAGAATCCTGCAATGCTGAGTACCGTGATGGTTGGCTTTTATGTCATTATGACGATAGCCATGGCCTCCAGCGGCATCATATTGACAAAATACTTTAAAAACAAGGAGCTGAGCTTTATTTTCTGGGCATCCGTTTTAACGGCTGTATGCCTGGTAATCTTTATCACGGCACCGCTTTATCAGCTGGCCATTGCCGCTTTGTATATCGGTGATTTCGCTATGATGCTGGCGTTTTCCGGATTGCTGGCTGTACCGTATCAGCTGATCCCGAGGAAGATCATTGGCTCTGCGTTTGCCGTTTTGAATATCGGAGCATTTCTGGGAGGAATCATATCCCCGCAGATTGTCAGTGCCTTTGCGAAATCCGGAAGCTATGTCGTTTCCTTTCTTGTACTGGCGCTTTGTATGGTGATATCCGGAGGACTGGCTCTCCTTGTGAAAAAACCGGCACAGCTCAGGGAAACAGAAAAAAAGCAGGGAATGCAGAAGCAGCTCAAAAAAGCAGAAGCATAATCGAAAGCAAGCTAAATATGATAGGAGGTCAATGCTATGAAGCAATCATGGTTTCAACAAATACCCACAGAGGATATGATACGATGGAGACGCCATATTCATCAGAATCCCGAGCTATCCTTTAAAGAATATCATACAAGTGCCTATGTGGAAGAGACACTTCGCTCTTTTGGAAATATTGAAATAGAGCATCCGACAGAAACCAGTGTTCTGGCTATTATACGCGGTACACAGAAAGGAAAGACCATATTACTTCGTGCGGATATGGATGCGCTGCCGATGCAGGAGGAAAGCGGACTGCCCTTTGCCTCTACGGTAAAGCAGGTTGCACATACATGTGGACATGATACGCACACTGCTATGCTGCTTGCGACAGCAAACGTGCTGAATGAGATGAGGGATACCCTGCATGGTACGGTGAAGCTGATTTTTCAGCATGCAGAGGAGTTGAATCCCGGCGGTTCTCAGGCGATTGTTGATAGTGGATGCATTGACGATGCTGATGCGGTTGTCGGACTGCATATCATTCCAAATCTTCCCTGCGGAAGCATCCATGTCCATTCCAGTGGTGCCGCAACAACTGCGGCGGATGGTTTCTTCCTGCATATTCAGGGAAAGGGGAGTCATGGGTCTATGCCGCAAAACGGCATTGATCCGATTATTGTAGGCACACAGATCATCACCCAGCTGCAGACAATCGTATCCCGTATGGTGACACCGGGGGAGCTTGCTGTTATAAGTGTTGGGGAATTTCAGGCAGGAGAAGCAGCGAATATCATTCCGGATAAGGCATATATGAGTGCCTCCATCCGAACGGTTAATGAAACTACCCGGCAAAAAATCGCTGTGCATGTAAAGGATATCATACAGCACACCTGCAAGGTCTATGGGGCAGAGTATGATCTTGATTATCAGTTTGCCTATGCAGCGGTTATCAATGATGCTGCTGTATCCCGTTTGGTGATGGAGAGTGCTGCACAGGTGCTCGGTGAGGAATATGTGTATGAAGCGCCTTTGACCAGTGCGAGCGAGGATTTTTCAAACTATCGCCAGATTGCCCCTGTATGCTTCGTACAGTTGGGCGGAGGAACCGCAGAGGAGGGCTGCGGCTTTGCGAATCATAATCCAAAATTTATGATTCGAGAGGAAGCGATGGTAAACGGTGTTAAAACAGAGGTACAAACAGTATTAAATTATCTGAAATAAAGTACGCAAACAATAAGGGAAAGAAGGGAGCATCCGTATGCTGTATATTTTTATGAATATGATTGGAATAGAAGCCGGCGGCTTTTTGAGCAGATATGTAAAGAAATTCATCAACAGAGAACAGGTGAACGCTATTTTGATTATCGCAAATCTGTGTATAGCTGTTGTGGGCATACAGGGAGCAATTACAACAAAGAACTCCGTATTGATGATTATCAGCTGTGTTATAGGTGCTGTTATTGGGACAGGTATGAATCTTGACGGCAAATTTAATACGCTGGGGGAGCTATTAAAATCCAGATTCAGGCATGCGGACGAATCCTTTGTGAAAGGCTTTATCACGGTTTTTATGATACAATGCGTTGGCTCCATGGCAATCGTGGGACCATTGGATATCGGTTTGAAGCAGGATGCCTCCATTCTTTCCTTTAAGATTATTCTGGATACATGCAGCTCTTTGATTTATGGAGCAATATACGGTCCCAGCGTTATGCTGTCAGGTCCCTTTGTATTCGTGTATGAAATGGTGATCTATCTGTTGGCAGGTGTTTTGCAGCCGCTGCTTACTCCCTCTGTCATCAATGAAATATCAGCTATTGGTTCCCTTCTGATCTTCGCGTTATCTCTTGACCTGTTGGGGATTTTGCGGCTGAAGGCAGCTAACTTTCTGCCGGCACTGCTCGGTCCGCTTGTATATTATCTGCTTGTGACAGGATTTGTTGGATGGTAGAAGAGCTACTGCCGAAAACGAACAGTGTCTTACGATGTTAGTTTCGGTACTTGTGAACCTTCATATATGTGAAACTGATACTGCGGTACTATGCTTATGATACAGGGATGCTCTATGTGGCATACAGTTGACTTTGTATATGCTGGATCATAAGCGAATAAGTAGCATTTGAAGCACATCTTATCTTAAAATTGATGACTTTGTGATTACGCAGATGCGAAAGCTATTAACCTCAGGAAAATGTCCGATGCGATTAGTAGCCGCTCAAATGACTTTGTTGCATTGTCAAACAGCCAAATCCATGTATGATATTTATAAAAAAGACTTCTTCGCTATTGCGGGCTGTATCTCGTAAAAACAGACAGGTGTTTCTTGTCTTTTCTACCGGTACAGCGAATAGCTGATAAAGTCTTGTGCAATGCCTCTCTGCATGCAGGAGGGCTTATTCAATTTTCACATACAGCTAGACAGCTTTGCGTACTCTTTCTGCACCCTTGAGCGCTGCATACAGCAATGCCACATCCACAGGAAACATCACCACATTTTTAATCAGCCGCACCATGGTAAAGAGCGGACTCTGGTACATCATGTTCAGCCATAGAGATGTCAGAATCAGATTGATAAATACGGTGATGCAGGCTCTGGCAATGATCACTCTGAGAAGGGTGATTTTTTTCTTATAGAAGAAGCACCCATATATCATTCCGGTTAAAAATTCGTTGACAGCAAATCCCGGGAAGTAGGGACCGTCAGGTCGAATGATATATTTCAGCGTATCTGCAATGACACCGGCAAAGCCCGTACAGATCGGCCCGTAATACATGCCGCATACAGCAGCCGGAATACTGGAAAATCCAATACGAAGCGTTGGTGTTATGGGGATGAACAGTGTGCCGACCACAACATTCAATGCAGTCAGCATGGCGGTTCCGGTAAGTGCAGGAACCTTGCGCAGCTGTTCTGCGCTTGTTTTCATCAAACCGGGAAGTCCGGCGATTTCTTTCGCAAAGTTCATAAAAAAATACCTCCTTTCCGATATTGCATATAGAAAAGAGATAAGAAAAGTTTTCTCATGCAACAGCGGGATGCGACCAGGAAACCGCAAGATAAACTTTTCGCCCGTCTGACAACTCCCCGTTCAGATGGTACTTAACGCTTCCTGACCTACTCTGCTTATGGGTAGATTATAGAGCAGCACGAATAAAATTACAAGTGTTTTTTTCAGAACTACAGGAACAAAGCACAGATGGCATCCGAATGGAACACGAATAGCAGGATTTGTTTATAAACGATGTACGAGATTGTGAAAAAAGCTTTTTTATATACAAGGGAAGTCGCGGAATTACAAGTTTAGATAAATTTATGAAGCTTGCATAGATATCGGATGTGAAGCCCTGTATATATGTAAAGAATGCCGGAATACCTGTGATTCTGTATTTTCACTTGTGAAATCATTGATTTGTGAAAATTTCCTTTTTTTATGCAAAGTGTCGGTGTATAATAAAATATGGCAAGGAAAGTGAGGATTTTTTATGATCAATACATTAATTGAAAAAATCAAGGGGAAGGGAACACGTATTGTATTTACGGAAGGTTCTGACCCGCGTATTCTGGAAGCAGCAATCCGTCTGCACAAGGAAGATATCGTAGTACCTGTATTGCTGGGTAACCGTGCGGAAATAGCTGGTGCTGCAGCAGCAAACGGATGGGATATTGAAGGCATTGAAACGTTGGATCCTATTGAATACAAGAATATGGATATGATGGTAACAAAGGTAATCGAGCTGCGTAAAGGTAAGCTGGATGAAGCACAGGCAAGAGAAGCATGTCTGCACAGAAACTTTTTTGGTACCATGTATGTAAAGCTTGGTTGTGCTGATGGTCTGCTTGGTGGTGCTACATACTCAACAGCAGATACGGTACGTCCTGCATTGCAGCTGATTAAGACAAGACCGGGGAACTCCATCGTTTCCAGCTGCTTTATTCTGATGAAGGATGGCGAAGAGAATCTGGTTATGGGAGACTGCTCCATCAATATCGATCCAAGTGCAGATGATCTGGTTGAAATCACGCTGCAGACCGCTCATACCGTTCGTCAGTTCGGCATTGAGCCAAGAGTCGGACTGCTGTCTTATTCCACACTGGGCTCCGCAAAGGGCTCCAGCGTTGCGAAGGTAAATGAAGCGGCTACCCGTTTGAAGCGTATGCCTCTGGATTTTGCGGTTGAAGGTGAAGTACAGTTTGACTGTGCAGTTGCTCCTGAGGTTGCTAAGCTGAAGGCACCGGATTCTAAGGTTGCCGGTAATATCAACACCTTCATCTTCCCGAATATTGATGCAGGAAATATCGGCTATAAGATTGCATCCCGTCTGGGCGGATATGAAGCAATCGGACCTATTCTGCAGGGGCTGAATGCACCAATCAATGACTTATCCCGTGGATGTAATGCGGAAGAGGTCTTCAAGATGGCCATTGTAACAGCTGCACAGAAATACATGGATATCTAAGCAGTCTTATCATAAAATCATAAGGTATATCCCCGTGCAGACGCTGATGACGAGCTGCAGGAGAATAATTGAGATTCCTTATTCTGTTGAAATGCAATAGAAGAGGGCATCTCTTTTTTTTGTTTTCCATAATTCCATGGGATTTTATAAGGCATGCAGGAAGCTGCAGCTAAGCTCCTCTGTATATATACATAGGTGAATAAATAGGATATAATAAAGAAAAGAGGATCGGAGGCGGTCTACGGTGATTGCTATATGGAATCGAAAAGAAGTCATGCTGACAAACGATATGGAACGGCTTGCGAAAGCACGCTATGCATTACAGGGGGCAGGAATCGTCTACGCATTGAAAATAAAAAATCTTGCGGCAGTCAATCATGGAGCTTGCGCTGTTGCTCAGGATTCACGACACAGTGATGCCATGTATCACCTCTACGTAAACAAACAGGATGAGCAAAGGGCATTGCATGTTATTCAGGAAGCGCTGCGCGTTTTTTGATGTTCCGATTTCTCCATCATCCTCAAGCTTCATATACTTAAAACCCAATTCTTGAAGGAATGGCTGTGTAAAGCGAATGCTGTAAAAAACAGCTGTTGTCTGATGATACGTATACGAAGAAATACAAACAGCCTTTCATTCTGGACAAATGAAATCGGAAGCGATTTAGAAGCATTTATCACTCCATACGAAAACAGACGGTACTGCAGCCGTCTGTTTTGCATACGTTAGTAAGGGTGAAAATTTGAAAAAAGAACAAATGTATATAGGACTGGCATTGTCTGGCGGCGGTATGCGTGCAGCGATTTATCATCTGGGGGTACTGCGGTTTCTTGCGGAACAGAAGCTTATGGACAGGGTTTCCCATATTTCGACTGTATCCGGTGCCAGTATCTGTATGGGGCTGATCTATGCCTGCAATGCCAATCAATGGCCAAGCGATACACAGTTTCTGGAACGGGTATTGCCGGCTGTTAAGAAATGTATCACACAGAAGGATATTCAGTGGCATGCATTGCTTCGTCTGTTTTTGCAGCCATATTACTGGGATAAAAAGGTCAATCTTCTGGCGAAGGTGATGGAACAGCGCTGGGCAGTGAAGGGCTGTCTGCAGGATATCGCAATCTATCCGGCATGGACAATCAATACGACCGCTTATGAATCGGGGAAGGATTTCCGTTTTTCCAGTGCAAGGATGGGGGAACGGGATTCCAGCTATGTCATGCGCCCGTCCTTTGCATTGTCACATGCTGTTGCGGCAAGTGCCGGATTTCCGGTGCTCATTGGTCCCTACAAGCTGAAAACAGACAAGTATATTTGGACGGATGCTACCGGAACGATCACAGTCCGTCCGAGGGATCGGGTGCTGCATCTTTGGGATGGCGGTGTCTATGATAATATGGGGCTGGACCCACTTTTCACAACCGAACAGGATGGCGGTCTGCGTAGGAATATCAACTATCTAATCGTTTCCAATGCATCTGGTAACATTGAGCATAAGACCAGAAAATATTCTTTCTCCATCGAAAATCTCAAACGGCTGCTGGATATCAATATGGATCAGGTGGAATCCTTACGTTCTCAGGAGGTGATTGATTTCTTTCGCAGGTATCACAATGGTGTTTATTTGAAAATCGGTACGACGGTAAAGGAAATTATGCAGCACTGTGCGTTGCCAAAGGAACAAAGGGATGCATGGATCAGCAGCAGTATGAAGGAAGCGGAGGTCCAGCGGGTTGCAGATTATAAGACGACACTGGAAAAGGTATCGTCAGCTGATTTCGATGCTATTTTGCAGCATGGGTATGAAATTGCAAGAGCAACACTGTCATGTTTTGGGAATATCGCCTAAGTGTGTGCATTTTCACTAACACAAATGCCCGGTTGCGCATATAGTGAAGTGAGTAAGGAAAGAAAAGCTCTTGAAAGGGGAATAGCTATGTATCGAAACAGATATGACGATAACTGCGAATATGACGACTACGATTCCTACCGTGGATTTGATGAGCCAAAAGCCGAGCAGGACTGTGGCTGCAGATGCGATCGGGATTTTGACGATAATCGCGCTGTAGAGGATGAACAGGGCTTTGCACAGGAATATTACGACTGCGATGGTGACGGTGGTTCTGCCTGTGACTGCGGCTGTGGCTGCAACCGTCCGCCGCGTCCGCCACGCCCGTATCCGGGAATTGGACCTACCGGTCCTATGGGACCAAGAGGTCCTAGGGGTCCGCAGGGACCAAGAGGTCTGCAGGGTCCGCAGGGAAGGGAAGGCCTGCAGGGCTTACGTGGTCCGCAGGGGAATACCGGCCCACAGGGAGTAGCGGGCGTTCAGGGTCCTACCGGATCAACGGGTCCGCAGGGAATGCCAGGTGAGCGTGGCGCAACGGGAGCCAGAGGGGCAACCGGAGCCCAGGGACCACAGGGACCACAGGGGGCAACCGGTCCAGCCGGAGAATCTGCACCGCTTGTACAATTTGCTTCTGTCAGTCTTCAGTCCTTTACAGATAAGCAGTTCTGTGCACAGGATGCCTTTGTATTTGATGTAGGCTCTATTCAAAGTGGATTTACGATTTCTGATGACTATCAAAGTGTCATTGCAGGACATGCCGGTACCTATGTGGTGCAGTTCGGCTGTCTGCTTGCTTCACAGCCCTGTGAAGGGGATGCTGTTGCTCTGGAGCTGAACAGTTCGATGATCATCGAGGAATCCAGAATACCGATGCTATGTGAAGGAAGCTTTGTGCAGGGCAGCTGTATTGTCGAGTTAGGTGAGGGAGACAGTCTGCGTATGGTCAGTGATACAGCCCAGGGAGTCAACGTATGCAGCTTTAACAATACAGTCAATGCTTATTTAATCGTTTATCAGATTAATTGATAATGGAATCCGGATAGGGAAAGGGGTCGATGTATGGCGGGAATCAGTGTTTGCATGATTGTCAAAAACGAGGAGGAGGTTCTGGCTCGCTGTCTTGCCTGTGTTACCTCCTTTGCGGATGAAATCATTGTTGTGGATACCGGAAGTACAGATAAAACCAAGGCGATCGCTGCCGATTTCACGGACAAAATTTACGATTTTGCATGGTGCGATGATTTTTCCAAAGCACGAAACTATTCCTTTTCTAAGGCAACACAGGATTTTATCATGTGGCTGGATGCGGATGATGTAATATTGCAGGAGGATCAGGAACAGCTCGTGGAGCTGAAGCAGCGACTGCAGCCGGAGGTTTCCATCGTAATGATGAAATATCATACAGCGTTTGATGATAAGGGAAATCCTACCTTTTCCTATTATCGCGAGCGTTTGATGAACCGGCGAATGCAGCATCGCTGGAGCGGCGTCATTCATGAGGTGATACCATTAACAGGCATGGTGCAGTATGAGGACATTGCGATTACACATCGCAAGCTGCATGTCAATGATCCCGATCGTAATCTTCGCATCTTTGAAAAGCTACTGGCAGAAGGGAAGCATCTGGATGCAAGGGAACAGTTCTATTATGCAAGAGAGCTGTACTATCATGCACGCTACCATGATGCTTTGCAGGTGTTTGAAACCTTTCTGGATGAGAAGCAGGGATGGGTGGAAAACAACATTGATGCGTGTGAAATGATGGGCTACTGTCACAGTGCGCTGCAGCAGAAGGATGAGATGCTGCAGGCATATCTTAGAAGCTTTCAGTATGATGCACCGAGAGCAGAGCTTTGCTGTGATATCGGAAAATACTTCTTTGATGAAAAACGCTGGAAGGAAGCGGTGTTCTGGTATGAAACAGCACTGCATCGTACGCGCGATGACAAAAGTGGAGCCTTTGTCCGTGTTGACTGCTATGGTTATCTTCCGGCAATTCAGCTCTGTGTCTGTTACTGGCAGCTGCATGACCGACAGGCATCCATGCATTATAATGACATTGCAGGCAGATACAAGCCGGACAGCACTGCAGTACAACAAAATCGAAAATTTTTCGGGAATGCATCCTAGTGAATTTAGGGTGTATTCTTTTTTAATAGAATGCTGTAGAAAACCAGAATGCTTTCATCGCCGTAAGGATGGAAAAGAAGCAGGTGGAAATCCTATAGGTAAGAAATCATAGAGAGAACGAGGTGGCAGACAGGAAAGCATTTGACATGGAAGGAAAGCAGGTGTATAATTCATAGCGTGCTATATATTAGCTTACGAGGTGTGAGGTGAAAGCATGGCAGAATATCATATCGGGTATCTCATCAAGCAGGTGTTTCTGATGAATCAGGCAAAGCTGAATACTATTTTTGCAGAATTTGATTTGACCGCTTCCCAGACCTTCACGCTGATTTATCTGTTTAAGGCTACAGAGCGTCATCAACAGGTACATCAAAAGGACATCGAGGAGGCAATGGACATTTCTAATCCATCGGTAACCGGTATTCTCAATCGTCTGGAGCATAAGGGACTGATTCATCGTGTCGCAAGTGCAAAGGATGCGAGGGTGAAGAATATCGTGGTCAGTGAACAGGCCCTGGAGCTGGATAAGATTCTCAGAAAAAAATTCAAGGAAAATGAAGAGGAACTCGTTTCTGCATTAAATGATGAGGAAATCGCATGTATGCAGAGCTGCCTTCTGAAAATGCTTCATCAGAAAAGCTGATGCTTTTCTTATCACAAAATACATAGCATGCTATCGAAAAGGAGATGACAACGATGATTAAACGAATTTTACAGGAAGTAAAAGAATACAAGAAATCCTCCTTTCTCGCTCCGATCTTCATGGTGGGAGAAGTTGTACTGGAAATTTCACTGCCGTTTCTGATGTCCTTTATCATCGATAAAGGTGTGAGTCAGGGCGATATGACGGAAGTGACAAAATATGGACTCCTTATGATTGCGGCAGCCTTCGGCTCTTTATTCTGCGGTGCCATGTCGGGGAAATGTGCAGCCTATGCATCTGCAGGCTTTGCCAAGAATCTGCGCAGAGCGATGTTCTATAATATTCAGGATTTCTCGTTTCACAATATTGACAGGTTTTCCACAGCAGGTCTGGTTACCCGTCTTATGACAGATGTTACCAATATACAAAATGCTTATCAGATGGTGCTGCGCATGTGTGTGCGTGCTCCGCTGACACTGATTTGTGCCATGGCGATGACATTCGTGATCAATGCCGAGCTGTCCATGGTATTTCTGTATGCGATTGCCTTTCTGGGAATCGTGTTGATTTTTATTATGAAATTTGCACATCCAATTTTTCTGCAGGTATTTAACAAGTATGATGATTTGAATGCAAGTGTACAGGAAAATATCACGAATATGCGTGTCGTAAAGGCGTATGTGAAGGAGGATTATGAAATCTCAAAGTTTAACAAGGCGTCCTACAATATTTACCGTATGTTTAAAAAAGCAGAGAATATTCTGATTTTCAACTCTCCGGCGATGCAGCTTTCCATGTATGCCAGTATCCTTGCAATTTCCTGGCTGGGGGCAAGAATGATTGTCGGTGGTTCCATGACAACCGGTGAGCTGATGAGTATGATGACCTATACGACGAATATCCTGATGTCACTGATGATGCTGTCTATGATTTTTGTTATGCTGTCCATGAGCTTTGCGTCTGTACAGCGTATTGATGAGGTACTGGATGAAAAGAGTGATATTGTTTCTCCTACGCAGGCTGTTACCGAGGTGAAGGATGGTTCGATTGATTTTCATCATGTCAGCTTTGCGTACAGTGCGGATCAGGAAGCAGATTCTCTGGAGGATATTGATTTGCATATCCGCTCCGGAGAAACAATCGGGATACTTGGAGGAACAGGAAGCGGAAAGTCTTCCTTTGTGCAGCTGATACCCCGCTTATATGATGTGACAAAGGGAAGTCTGTGCGTTGGCGGCGTTGATGTAAAGGCATATGATTTGGATGTGTTGCGAAATCAGGTATCCATGGTATTACAGAATAACGTGCTGTTCAGCGGTACCATCAAGGATAATCTGCGCTGGGGAAATCCGAATGCGAGTGATGAGGAAATGCTGCAGGCATGCAGACTTGCACAGGCGGATGAATTTATCCAGCGGTTTCCGGACGGCTATGATACGCATATAGAACAGGGTGGAAGCAATGTCTCCGGAGGACAGAAACAGCGTCTTTGTATTGCCAGAGCTTTACTGAAGAATCCAAAGATTCTGATTCTGGATGATTCCACAAGCGCTGTGGATACACGGACGGATTATCTGATACGAAAGGCGTTTTGTGAGGATATCCCGGAAATTACAAAGCTGATCATATCGCAGCGTATCTCCTCCATTGAGGATGCAGACAGGATTCTGGTGCTGGATGACGGGAAAATCAACGGCGTTGGAACGCACGCGGAGCTGTTAAAGACGAATAAAATTTATCAGGAGGTTTATCGTACACAGGTAAAGGGAGGTGATGAGGATGCAGATTAAGAAAAACAAGGTAAAAGCGGATCGCGATTCCATGCAGGTGTTGACGCGTCTGTGCGGTTATGTCATTCGCAATTACAAGGCTTCCTGTTTCTTTGTGTTGATTTTCATTATCATCAGTTCTCTGGCAACGGTGGCAAGCTCCCTGTTTCTGAAAAGTCTGATTGATGATTATATCGCACCAATTCTGGCATCTAGCGGACCGGCTGATTTCGGACCTCTGTTTCAGGCATTGTGTACTATGGCTGCCATCTATGCATGCGGCATTGCTTCGACATATCTGTATGCCAAAATTTTGATCAATGTGGCACAGGGGACGATGAAGCGGATACGTGATGATTTATTTGCGCATATGGAAAAGCTGCCAATTCGCTATTTTGATACACATCATCATGGAGATATCATGTCCGTGTATACGAATGATACGGATACACTGCGGCAGGTGATTTCACAAAGTATTCCACAGCTGCTGTCGAGCGCGATTACTGTCGTGAGTGTCTTTCTTTCCATGTGTGTGCTGAGTCTTTATCTGACGGTCATTGTCGTGGTTATGGTAATCGTCATGAAGACGGCAATGTCTAAAATCGCAGGACAGAGTGCTGTTTATTTCAAACGCCAGCAGAGTGATCTCGGTGTTGTGAACGGCTATATTGAAGAAATGATGAGCGGGCAGAAGGTCATTAAGGTGTTTACGCATGAGCAGGAAACAAAGGATGGCTTTGATCAGGTGAATGAGCAGCTGTTTGACAGTGCTTATCAGGCGAATAAATTTGCAAATATCCTGATGCCGGTCATGGGAAATCTGGGGAATATATCCTATGTATTGACGGCATTGCTCGGCGGTCTGGTCGCTATCAATGGTATCGGTGGTCTGACTCTAGGAGGTCTTGCATCCTTCCTGCAGCTGAATCGATCCTTCACTATGCCGATTACGCAGATATCGCAGCAGTTAAATTCCGTTATTATGGCATCCGCAGGTGCTTCCCGCATCTTTGCATTGATGGATGAAGGTCTGGAGCTGGATGATGGTCTGGTAACGCTTGCTAATGTGCAGGAGGTTGATGGTGAGCTGATTGAGAGTGAGGTGCCGACAGGGAAATGGGCGTGGCGGCATCCGCGAAGAGATGGAACTGTGCAGTATGTTCCTCTGGTTGGAAATATCATATTTGATGATGTGGATTTTGGCTATCATGAGAATAAGCAGATTCTGTATAACATCAAGCTGTACGCTGAGCGTGGCCAAAAGGTAGCCTTTGTCGGTGCTACAGGTGCAGGGAAAACCACAATCACCAATTTGATCAACCGATTCTATGATATACAAAAGGGGACGATTACGTATGATGGCATTGATATCAAACTGATTAAGAAGGATGATCTGAGAAGGTCTTTGGGCATCGTATTGCAGGATACACATCTGTTTACTGGTACGATTCGGGATAATATCCGATACGGCAAGGCAGCTGCAACGGATGAGGAAGTGATTGCGGCGGCAAAGCTTGCGAATGCACATGGCTTTATACGGCATCTGGAGCATGGCTATGATACGGTGATCAGCGGAGATGGGGCTTCTCTTTCTCAGGGGCAGCGACAGCTGTTGTCAATTGCCAGAGCAGCGCTTGCGAATTCACCGGTTCTGATTCTGGATGAGGCGACAAGCTCGATTGATTCCCGTACCGAGAAAATTGTGCAGGATGGTATGGATAAGCTGATGGAGGGAAGAACGGTGTTTGTCATTGCACATCGGCTATCCACAATCAGAAATTCCGATGTGATTATGGTAATGGATCAGGGGAAGATCATTGAGCGTGGAAATCATGAGAAGCTGATGAAGGAGCGAGGGACGTATTATCAGCTGTATACCGGGGGATTGGAGCTGGATTAAAACATAATGTTATGAAAAAACTGCCCGTAATGATATGGTGTTAAATATCCTATCATGGGGCAGTCTTTTCTTTGTAGTATGAAAGAATAAGTTTTTTGTTGGGAAATACTTTGCATCTTAATTTCATAGTTTGAGCGCGTAAGCATAAATTGGCGGCTGTTCTTATAGGGCTTAATCATTTTTTCGATGTGCTTAGTAATTCCTTAAGCTGAAGCTGATTCCACATATTCTTGATATCTTGTAGTGTATTCAAGAGTGTCCAGTTACAAATGGTTTCATATATATACATGACCATAGTTGAAAGATCTTGAATTGTATAAAAATACTGGGAAGGGTTCCATAGCATTTCGCATTTTAGTATTTCTTATCAGTAACTATAAGAAGTTCTCCTCTATATCGATTGATGTGTATTTCTTTGAGGCTTTTTGAATACTCATCATTGTTTGATATCAAGGGCGAAAAATTCATGTCTTTTCTATATAATCCGATTTACTTTAAGCATATGTCTATTATTCCGATGAACATATAATCACAATAAAAATCTATCTGACCAGCATACGATCTATAATATGTAATACTTACATTTTCATATTCATATAGAATTTGTCAACGTAGTTATTTTCCACTGCAAGTTTTAATGCATCTTTTAAAGAAGGATCTTTAACAATATGAAGAAGCTTTTTATTTCTTTCATTAAGCCGTTTTATGGTAGCTTCATCTGGAATTGAGTTGCTTTTACTGGAATTGTTGCTCTTTGAGGTAAGAACAAGATTCCATAGGTCATCACTATATAGGAAGGACCATGGCAGTACATGATCTACAGAGATATCTTCTTTTTTCAGAATCTCTCCTGTATAAAAGTCTACTGGACAATCCTCGTCTTTATAGCTTAACAGAATATCCCGAAACTTTGTAAGGTTTTTTCTTCTCAGTTTATTATCGGAAATTCCTTTTACTTTTAACGCGATTTTAGGACTTGTGTTGAACCTCTCCAACAGCTGTGCCCAGCGATAATTCAATAATTGAGATAACACAAAGGCATAGTCTTTTAGTTCAATGACCTGCTGTTTCGTAAAAACTACTGTTTTCTGCTTCAAATCCAGAGCATATATCGAATATTCCTGTGCTTTACAATGCTTGAATCGCCAGGAAACATTTTCTTTTAGTGTGTTAGATGTACGTCTTATAATATCTTTATAAAAGTCCGAATCAGACTTTAGAATGGATTCAGCATAATCAAACCATACAGGAACACTGGATTCCTTTTTTGACGAGTAATAATTTATGCATTCTTGTGTCAGTTGTACGATAACAGGAGTTTTTGAGGGGCCCTGCTTCAGCTTGAAGAAAAATACTTGATTCCAGTAATATTTTAGCATGCATCTGGATATTTCATCAAAATGAAGTGTGAGATTATCATTCGATGCATAGAGGACGAGTTCCAGAAGTGCTCTACCCCAAGCCAATTTATAGGTGTTATCATTATTCATGTTTTCAATGATGTCCAGCCATTGTTTTATGTAATCACTCATTATCTATTTCCTCTACATATTCCAAAAATAAATGATTGGTAAATGTACCATTTTGATGTGCTTTGGTCTTTCTTGCTTCTTCTATATCAGCATCTGTTATATGAAGGGAAGCTTTTAGAGCGTGCATGACCTCAAGCAGGTCGGCTAGCTCTAGGATAATTTCCTGTTTTGTTGAGGCTTCTTGCACTTCCTGAGCTTCTTCAATAAGTTTTTTCTTTAATTGCGTGATATAATCTGTCTTTTGTAGTATAGAGACTTTGCATCGTTTATTGTCCATTTGAATGATTTTTGGAATTTTATCACGCACTAATTTATTATGGATGATTTTTTTCATCGTACAGTGCCTCCTTTACTTCTCTATTATACTCGTTTTCTGAGAAGAGAGGATTAAAATGTAAAATTAAAGTATGAATTTGTTGTCATTGCGATGCTCATACTTTGCGATTATTTAAAAATTTGATACAGCGTCCTCAAATTCCTTCAGGATATTGTGATGCGCTAAGAATTCAAATACTTCTTCGTCGGATAAATCCTTTTCGTATTCATCAATTACATTACATACGGTGTCACTTAATGGATATGGCTCACCGCTTTGGGTACGTATGAAGTGCAGATGCCAAGTGTTTTCAATCACTGTCAGTGTGATGGAGGCGGTATCCTCGCCCATGTCACCCCAGATTGGCTTAGTGAATATATCGGTAAAAAATGCAAAGTTAGTGTTGATAAATTTATTTTTAAAATCGTTGATTGTTTGTATCGTCATATAGTCCCTTCCTTTATTTCTTTATCATTTTAGCATTATTTAAGTTTAAGTACAAATATTACAGTTAAGTGCATACGCCATGCATAAGAAGATTGTAATTCTATATTTGATTTGATATGATACATTCAGGTGATGAAGAATGAAAAAAATAGATGTCGTAGCCGCAATCATTAAGAAGGGGGATTTTTATTTAATTGCTCAGCGATTGAAAGGTGATTTTGCTGGACTTTGGGAGTTCCCTGGAGGCAAGATTGAAGCAGGAGAGACACCGGTGCAAGCCTTAAAAAGAGAAATAAAAGAAGAGATGGACTTAGAAATTTATAATGTGCAGTATTTTGAAACAATTCAATATGAGTATCCTACATTTCATTTAAACATGGTATGCTATATTTGTGAAATAAAAAAAGAACCATCCTTTTTATATGACCATTCAGCTATACAATGGCTCCATTTAGATAAAGAAAAATTAAAAAGCATCAACTGGGTTCCAGCAGATGCTTTAGTTATAGAAAAGCTAATGAAGTGATCATGTTAGAAATAGTATTCATTAAATATTTCTAGCATTTTTTGTTTATTAAAACCAGCTTTTGCAAAATCCCTTTTTCGTTTGTGATAGATCCTCCAAAATACCGCTTCTTTAGATGACCGATCGCCATAATGTATTTGAGCGTGACATAGAGGACAAAGACATATAAGATTGAATAAATCATCCAACCAGAGATTGGGAAAATCTTTTTGCGCTTTCATAGGTATTAAATGGTGACATTCCATGTACTGATGAAGACCAGTTGTGTTTGAAAAGGTTTCATGATCATTGCTTATTTCACATTGATAATTATGGTTTTCTAAGCATGTTGCTTTAAAATGTGGGTCTGTTGTTACTCTTTTATGTACTGTTGTATTTTCACAAGGCTTCTTGTGTTTACGCTGTTCAGCGACTTCGACTAGTTGTTCCTTATTATAACCTTTCGTTTTTCCTATGTGTATGTCTTGAAATTGCTTCTCATCCGCAGCAGTTTCTTCAAAATCAAGAAAATCCTCTTTAGCTATCTTTTGCACAACGTCAATCTTAAAAGGTGTAGTATTTACTAAAGAAAATAAATAATCAAATTGTCCCTTACTTAATGAAAATAAGTATCCTTCATTTATTCTAAGGCCTTTGTTAAAGGCACCTTTACTCGCTTGTAAATATAGTAACTGCTGGATATGTTCAGAATATTTAATTGCAGGCTCAATTTTATAATAATCAACATCTACTTTGCGTCCATCGAAATCCCAGTCCTCGGTAGGAAATGGATTATCAAAATCATAACATGTTCCCCTTGCTATGCCATAGTAAGATAAATAACCGCCTTTATTGCTGAAAATGATGTCTCCCTTTTCGATTTTCAACATCGCATCCCAATGCTGTTGTTTACGACCTTTTTTATTTTTAGGTGCCCAAAGATAACCTCCACATATTTCTTCTTTTTGTGTCCGGTTTTGATTTACAATAAAATATTTCATATCAATCAAAGAACTCCTTTACATTCACCTCTAATACTTCGGCAACAATAAATAATGCATCAAGAGAGAAGCTTTTATTACAATTAGGCGCTTCAATCTTACTAATATAACTTATACTTAAACCTGATAGTTCACTCAACTGCTCTTGTGTTAAATGCTTTGCTTTTCGTAATGCTTTTATTTTTGATGCAATCCGTTTATATTCCTCAAAATAATTTTCTTTCATTTTATTATGTTAACAGTACATTCATGTTATCTCCTTACTTCCATTATAGAAGTATTCAAACACCCTATCCTTTCACTTATAGTGAAATACCATTCACTATAATGGCTTCCCTTGTATTTAACTTTATGATCGATTCTATAAGGATGTAGGGGATGTATGAAAAAAGCTGTCACTAAACTTTTACTTCTTAGTAACAGCTCTTTTCACTATTCACTTTTCAAATCACCCGCTGCCCGTATCTTCAGCTTGCTTGTATTCCCCGGATAATACGCCAATGGTACATCCTCCATATCGATGATTTGTACTGTCTCTCGAATTGCTCCAGCCTCAACAGCCAAATCAATAGCCTCAGCCTTCGCCTTTTCAATTGCTACCTCACGAGGCACCTCATCATATGAAACCAGCTGCTCCCATGTACCACTTACCTTTGAAATGGCAGCACCAATCGCATTTGCCACTCCAAAATGCTCCGGCTTTGCCTCCTGCCTGCAACCAGCCAGCTGCTTTGGCACAATCACGGATCCACCGCCTACCAGCACCAAATCCACGTCCTGGCTGCTGATTTTCATGCGGTCAATGCTATCCTCCAGCATCTCCCGGATAACCGCCATCGCTCTTTTCGCAAACGCCATATCAATATCCTTAGTCAAGGCTGCATCTCCAACATCTGCCATACCTAAACGAACAGCAATATCCGTCGCAGTAATCGTATCACCACCAAAGACCTTTGCTTTTTTCCGAATATCATAACCAACGCTTTCTGGGCCAACCTGCACTTCTCCATTGACTTCGCGAACAATACTGCCACCGCCAAGGCCAATGGAAATCACATCCGGCATTCTGAAATTGGTCCGAACACCACCAATACTCACCGCAACACTGCTCTCTCTTGGAAATCCGTTCTGAATAACGCCGATATCCGTTGTTGTTCCACCCAGATCTGCTACAATTGCATTTTGCAAGCCGCTCAAATACGCAGCTCCGCGAATTGAATTTGTCGGACCACAGGCAATCGTCAATATCGGATACTTCTTTGCATATTCCATCGTCATCAGTGTTCCATCATTCTGACTCAGATAAATACTGGCATTTGTCACCTGCTCCTCCTGCAAGCTCTTCGCGAACCCATCGGTAAACGAACGTGCAACCTCGTACAACCCTGCATTCAGAATCGTCGCATTCTCGCGCTCAATAAAGCTTAGGGAACCAATCTCACTGGACTTTGATACGATGATATCCTTCCCGAGAATTTCCTTTGCGATATCTGCACATATATCCTCATGCTCTCTTCTGACAGGGGAGAAAATGCAGGAAATGGCGATGGAAGAAACAGACCCCTTTATCCGTTGAAAAAAGCTACGAACTGCTTCTGTATCCAATGGAGCTATTTCCTTACCATCATATTCATATCCACCAGCAACACTTTCCTGTGCCACAACAAATCCTTTCAATTCCTGCGGCCAGTCAATCATCGGAGCAATCCCAAGCATCGCCGGCGCTCCTAGTCGAAGCAGTGCCACCGGTGCGAGCTTTTTACGCTCAACAATGGCATTCGTACACTGTGTTGTGCCAAGCATTGCCTGTGTAATGCTGCCTCTATCAATATCTGTATCCTTCAGTATTTCATGAATAGCCTCTGTGATTCCGCTGTAAATATCCAGACTGGTTGCGACCTTTAAGCTCTTTACAACCTGTAAATCACTGTTAATCAATACCGCATCTGTATTGGTACCACCAACATCAATTCCAAGCTTAAACATTATGCATTCTCCTTTCCCGCCCGTATTTCCACTGGGATATACTCTGTATCACATCCGAAATACTGCGGTCCGACCAGCTCCAGTCCCTTTTTCGTACGCCAGATTTCATGACAGGCAATTCCACAGACAAGTACGCGCTTTCCATACTTTAAGCCATCAGTCGTAACAGGTAGAAACGTCTCACTATCTACGATGGTGATCAAATCCGGTACTGTGGCCCGTATTACGCCATCTACCACACAGATTAGATTCTCGTTTTGATACTCAATATATGCCTGCTTTCCCTTTTCCTCACCAATGCCTTCCAAAAGAACCTTACCGAAATTGAATGCACCACGTGTTTCTCTTCGCACATCTGCAATTTTTCCCTTAAACAGGTAATAGCCTTCCGTCTCACGAAGAAAGCGTTCCAGCGGATTTTCCTCATATTCCTTGATGGTATGAATGCATTTGCCAAGTATCGCTGATTTTGAAACGATGTTTTTCACACCATATTCTTTTAATGTCTTCCCATCCAACGGATATAAGGAAACCGTAACAGAGCCGCCGCAGCTCATCGTGACGCTTCTAGCCAGCTCCTCCGTCCACTGATTGGTAATCGTTTCAAATATACAGGTATTTCCTTTTTCATCTGTCAACGCCATCGGTGTAGCCTTGGCCCCACCAATGGTAAAGGATACCATTTGTAGCTCCGGGAACGCTCTTCCCATACCGTCACAATCTACCAGCGGTAATCCCAGACGTGCTGCTGCAGCGATTGGAAGCATGGAATTCACACCTCCTGCTTCCATCGGCATGATTGCAAAAATCTCTTGATTGAAATACCGTGACATCATATCGTAAACCGTTTGATATTCATTCCCGCTGATTCCCTTTTCACAAAGAATCGTAGGAGCCCCCATCATGGCTATTGGAATTACCAGAGCGTCATCCGGAACCTCCATAGGATCGATCAGCTTCACCTCTCCACATTCTGTTACGGCATTCATGGCAATCAGCTTACCAATATAAGGATCACCGCCTCCTCCAGCTCCAAGTAAGGCAGCGCCTGTTGCAATGTCTTCTATTTCTTTTAAACCTATCGTTTTCATGAAATCACTCCATTCTGATTTTGAAACCAGTATACCGTATGCAAGGAGCGTTTGTAACTGGCGCAAAGGCAGAAAAAAAAGAGTAGTTTTTGTCCATTTGGACAATGACTACTCCCGATGATTCAGAATACGATACAGAGCACATGCCTGATATAGGAACGCACTATCCGGCATGGCGGTTATAGGAGAGTGCAGCAGCTGTTTCAAATGGCGTATTCTATACTTTATTGTATTTTTATGAAGGAATAACAGTTCGGCTGTCCTCTGCATATTCATATCTGCATCCAGAAGGTACACACATAATGTCTGTAGCAGCTCCTCCTGCTGCACGCTGTCCATATTGTGCATTGTCAAAACAGACATAATTTCCTGTACCTTTTCCTCGCCAAGACCAATCAACCGCTGACACTCCCTTGCATACTGTATCTTCTGTAGTGGCAGCCAATGCTGGTGCGGGTATACGATTCTTGCGGCATCTATAAAATCACAAATAGCGATATAGGCGCTACGAACCTGTGCCGTATTCTCCAAATGTGTGCTTCCACAGATGATGGTAGAAAAATCCTGAGTGTTTAATTCCTCGATTAAAATAGAGGGAATCAGCACCTCATTCTCTGCAATCTGCTCTTCACCGGCAAACATCAATACGTAGGCATCCTTTCTGGCAATCATCAACGTATGATAATGCTCCTTTAAAATCACCTCGCAGCAATTCTGTAGTTTTTGCAACCAGTCATCGGAAATTAAAGATTGCTTTGCGGCAGTTACCATATACATGCAATGAATACTGGAGACATTGACATGAAGCATATCCGCAAGCCTTCGCATCTTTACCGGCTCATCATTCAGAATCGCAGCTATTAACTGATCGGTCTGTATATTGCCATGCTCCTGACTCCATATGGTTACGAAGAGCTGCACAACCTCCTGTGCCTGCTTTATACTTGTATCTGGAAGTACCGTATGTTCACGAATCAACAGCATGCGCATATCCTGTGTTTCATGCTTAATATAGCTGCTGTATATCTGATAATGAGATTCCGACAACCTAGCTGCGGCCATATGGCTGTTTGATAACAGGGATAAAATTTCTTTGGTATCCAGCTGTAATCCGCGAGGCCATGCCGCTTCATGAAGCACACCACCCCGATGGTCCAGAAGCAGCACCGTGCATCGAAGGCGGTCACTCAGCATCCGCAGCAGTGTATCCATGCTTCTTTGATGTGCCGGCAGCTGTGCAATCGTATCCAGCATATCACTGACGAAATATTGATTGATCATCTGATCCTGCAGGATTTTCTCACTGACCTCCATGATCACTTCACTGTAGCGCAGTGTATCCTGTTTTAATGGCATGCAAATGATAGGAAATCCATGGGTATCCGCATACTCCAGCATATCCGGCTGCAGCTCCTTTAGATAAATTCCAACATAATACAGTATCAAAGCGGCCTCACCGCCTTCGCATAGCTTTTTAACGACACTTAGCTGCGCCTGTGGGTCATCCTTGATACAGATCAGCGCACTGATGACAACCTCACCGCCCTCAAAAGGCAGCGGATAAAACAATTCATCCTTTAATGCTTGTGCATTTGCATACTCCAAAACAGAAATCGATGCAACAGCTTTATTCATGCCCTTCGCACCTGCGACAACACAGGCATCACGAAGAGAGGGAAGCTTTACTAAATCCGCAATAGTTACACTCATGAGATCACCTCCATTATATGTATAGAATAAGTATACTCCATATTATACAGGCAGGCATACACACTTTACATGCTTATCTGAATACTTTTCCTTCAAAAGACTCTCTTTCTGTCTGAATGGAAACAAGCAGTATCATCATATCCATGGTATTATGAATGCATTATCGTTATAATCCTACAATAGCCATAGCAGCTCATTTCTATATGAAACCGGCTTGCATTATCGTACAGACAGCAGTAGGAAAAACCGATTTTACGTGCCAGGTATTTGTATAGCTAATGTTTTATAAAAAAATACAAAAGTATGATTGTAAGCGTTATAATTAAATATATAGGGAAGGAGGGAAGAGGTTTTTAATTTACTCATAGTCTAGGAGGGTGAAAAAATGAGAAAATTATTAGCGTTCGCAACATTCGCATTGGTTCTTGTATTACCGACATCTGCCTCTATTCAGGCACATCCGGGAAGAACAGACAGCAATGGCTGCCACACATGTCGTACAAACTGTGAAAAATGGGGATTGGCTTATGGCGAATATCACTGTCATAATGGAGGAGGTGCAAGCTCCTCAGGAGGGACAACAGCACCATCAACAAATAATTCTGTGACACCGTCTCCAAGCACACCACAACCGATTCAAGAGGCAGAACCAAAAGTTGAAGTTCCTGTACAGCCAAAAATTGATTATGCGAAAGAAGGGACTACGGATGGATATTCCTTCAAAATTACGAATCCGGATAAAACACTGGAAGATGCAGATTATGCATACTCAAAGGAAGAATACAAAGCAGCCTTTAAAAAATCCTATGAAAAAGCAGAAACAGAGCTTATGGACAACACGGCTTCACTGGCAGAGAAAAACGGTAAAAGAGATGCTTTGGAAAAGGAAGCATATCAGCTGAAGAAACTGCCATCTAAAATTATAGCAAGCCAATATATAGAATATTATAAAACAGCTTTTGACGAAGCAGAACAGAATATGAAAACAACTCTGCAGGATACGGCAAAGAAGCATGCATATGAATATGTATATAATGATAAAAGCACTTCCGATGTTGAGGATTATGGCTTGAAAAAATTTAAAACTACATACAAGGAAGCATATGACGCGGCTGTTAAGAGCTATGAAAAAGAAAAAAAGCAATTGCTTCAGCTTGCGAAAGACAATGGAAAAGAGGACGGAGAAGCAGGGGAGGATCAGAATCTTGACTTTCTTGATGCTGTAAAGGATACTGCTTTTTATCCGGCTGCAAAAGAAGCCTATGTAAAGGCATATGAAGAAAACAAAAAAGAGGGCAGTCTGCTTATAGGAATGGCAGCGATAGCTGTTCTTATACTGGGAGTGTGTTTGCTTATTAAAAAACTGCGGAATCGAAAAAGGGCATAAACCAGCAAGACTTTGAACAAGAATATAGGTAAAGAGCCCCTGTACTGGCATGGTTTATGTTAAAATAATAAATTGAAAGAAGAAAGGAATATGACAGTCTTACGAATCTCGTAAGCTATGGTGATACAAAGGACATACTATGAATTATTTACATAAGAAGGATACAAAAAAATTGACAAGGCTTCGTGAGGAATATATGAAATTTGTTTATAAAAAGCATGTATACAGTGTATTGCTCATGCAGGAACCCAATAAGCATCAGAAGATGAACCAGGCATTAGCCTATATCGGATCACATTCGCAATGTCTTGAAGAATTTCTCGCCAGCCGAAAGTGGAATGAAAGTGACAGAAGTATACTGAGGGATTGGAAGCAAGAGCACTATGGAGAATATCGTATTGTAGATGTTACACCTGACTATATCGAATTGTACGATGAAGATAAGGACAACTTGTATCGGATGAAAGTCATCGGTATATATCTTCTTAATGATTTACAGAATGTATTACCTGAGCATCGCTGGAAGGGATCCTTTTTTCAATTCCGAAATGAATTTGTTTTAGATTCTGTTGCGGAAATCCTTATGAAACAGGACGTTACGCTGGAAGAAGCAGAAGATTTTTATGAGTATATAGTACGGCTTAGAAATACGAAAGGCGCATATATCAATGATCATGATATAAAATATGATCCTATACCGGAACGTATCCAGCATGATAATTTTTCAGAGCTTATGCATGACTTTATCGCCCCGATGGGCAATGCGAACAATTTATGTTTTCAAGAGTTTAGCGCAGTTATCAAGCTGGCATCCTTGGGATGGAATCTGGCTCAAGTCGGTGAGACAGTCTTACAAAAGGAATTGGCACAGCTGGATCAGGATGCCTTGGACATTGTTGAATTTTTCCGGCGTAGAAAAAACCAATATTTTAAAGAAAACAAAACTTTGATTCAATCGGCAGAGGCATATGATGAAAATGAAGGCTTTGAATTGCGGCTTGTCGTGGGGAATATGGAGGATCTGATTCTTAAACAGCCTGCAGATTGAGATGTAAACTGTTATTAAAAAGCAGCTGTTTCAAAAAGGCTATGCAACAGGAGAGGACTACTCATACAAATGGGATGGCTGGGAAAAGTATTTGTATATTGAAGAAAGGGACAGGTGCCGTATCTTGAAAAGGTTTGCGGTACGAAATTAACCAAGCTCAGCTATTTTAGGAAGCAGCATTCTTGTATATGCCTCAGGAAAGGGCTGTCAGATTCCGTCTGGAAACCACTCGTTTTGTAACTATTATTTTGTGCGAATGGGTCGGCATATAAACACATGAAGGGAGAGCAGCTATGATAGAGGAAGCATTTGCTCAATATCTTTTACAGGATACAGGATTTCAGCGTGTGATAGACCTGTGGATTCGTCAATATCAGAAGCTGCAGCATTTTGGCGGTACGGTACGTATCAAAGATCCTGAGGATGATGAGCGTGAGGCAATCGGTGGATTCCTTGGAAAGGATTACTGGGGAGTCCGTGATATCTCCATACCTTATTCTATCTGGAAAAAGGGGATCGAGGATAGCCGTTTTGCAGGAAGCGACTTCCTTCGTGTTCTTGAAATTTATAAAGGGGAGCACATACTGACGAATAAGAAACAAAGAGAAATAAAAGCTCACAAGGAACAGCAGGAAATTCTATCCTTGAAAAAACGCTATGAAAACACAAAAGCTGGAGAATGGCTAATCTGGATGCAAAAAACAAATCATAAAAGCTATGCGAATATCCGCCAGCTGTTGAACAATAATAAACAGCAGACCGTGTGTTATATCATGGAAGCGATGAACCAGCTGCCAGTCTGGAGGCAGGAAATTGAAACCATAGCAGTATTCGCTTCTACGATATCTCAGGATCCACACTTCTTTGATAAAGGCATTGAGAATACCATGCTGTTTCAGGGGATTTGTTATATCTTTGGAGTTGAAGAACAGGAGATCAGCCTGGCTGAGAAAAATAAGCTGTACTATGATGCCGGCTTATTAAAAGACGATTTGTCCAACATATGTATGATTGCACATCTGAATGCAATCGATAGGAATGAAACCATACATAAGGGATGGGAAGCGTTTTTTGAACGTTATGAGGGCTGGACAGTATCACTGTATAATCTACAGCAAATTAAAAGAATATCAGAGGATATAAAGGCGGTTTATATTGTAGAGAATCCATCGGTATTCCGCTCTCTGTTTCTGCACGGAAAGAAACTTGGGAAGAAGCATATCGGTTTTGTATGTACAAACGGTCAGCTTAATCTATGCGGCTATGTATTGCTGGATTTCATACAGAAGAGTAAAATCCCTATGTATTATGCCGGAGACTTCGATCCGGAAGGGGTACTGATAGCAGATAAGTTGAAGCAGCGATATAAAGACGATCTATATCTATGGAAAAGTACAGTGGAGGAATATCATATGATTATGTCGACCTCACCAATTAGTGAAAAGCGTCTTTTGTCTTTGCAAAACTGCAGGACGAAGGAATTACAAGCACTTTGCAGAGAGCTTGAAAAGCATGCATATAGTGGTTATCAGGAAGCTCTGCTGCCGTTATATCTTGAAGAAATAGAGAATGCATAGAAACCTAGGAGCTTATGCTTAGGATTTTTCTTACGTAATTTAAACGAAGGATTGAGATAGCTCCTGCTTGTTCAGAATTCGTAAGGCATAGATTTGAACATGGAGGCTCCCTGTCTGTGTATACATGTGCTATCCTTATATATAAATAAAGCGTTCTCGAGATAGTAAAAACAATAATAAATAAAAAAGTGAAAAAAGTGAAAAAAGTTGTTGACACAAGGGTTTATTCGTTGTATTATATACGAGCGCTGATGAGAAATAGCGGCGCACGAAATAGAAATTTCGGTCTTTGAAAACTGAACAGGAAACGTCAATTATTTGAGAAAACAATATTCTCGGAAATAACGATAACTAAAATGAAATTCAAACGCAAGTCATGCGTTAGAGCTAAATCAAATGGAGAGTTTGATCCTGGCTCAGGATGAACGCTGGCGGCATGCCTAATACATGCAAGTCGAACGAAGTCTTCAGGAAGCTTGCTTCCAAAGAGACTTAGTGGCGAACGGGTGAGTAACACGTAGGTAACCTGCCCATGTGTCTGGGATAACTGCTGGAAACGGTAGCTAAAACCGGATAGGTATACGGAGCGCATGCTCTGTATATTAAAGCGCCCCTCAAGGCGTGAACATGGATGGACCTGCGGCGCATTAGCTAGTTGGTGAGGTAACGGCCCACCAAGGCGATGATGCGTAGCCGGCCTGAGAGGGTAAACGGCCACATTGGGACTGAGACACGGCCCAAACTCCTACGGGAGGCAGCAGTAGGG